>Ga0136643_10013003_pt1 | contig 12426 bp, 9 predicted proteins | sample TergutLab28metaG_FD_96883 | JGI IMG/M metagenome (GOLD analysis project Ga0136643, IMG submission 96883) | Labiotermes labralis P1 segment gut microbial communities from Petit-Saut dam, French Guiana - Lab288 P1 (version 3) (version 3) | ecosystem: Host-associated > Arthropoda: Insects >...
AGACATTATCCCAACAACATAAACACATACTATCAACTAATTCATTCTGTCATTCCGGGCTTGACCCGGAATCTCCTCTTTATGAGATTGCGGCTCGGAGGCCGCAATGACGAATATTAACCAGGATGTCACACGTGTGACATTTCACTTTTCTTGGAGGTTTCTTAATGAACAATTCAGTATCTTCTTGGTTAATTCGCATGCTCAAGGGCATGTTCATAGGTTCGGGGTTTATAGTACCCGGTGTCAGCGGCGGCGCGCTTGCCGCTGTACTTGGGATGTACGAACATATAATTATGTTCCTAGCTAACATAACTAAAGACTTCCGCAAAAACTTCTTCTTTCTCCTGCCTGTCGGAATTGGTGGCGTTGGCGGCGTATTCATCTCCGCAGTATTATTAAGCTTTTTCTTCGAATTTGCCGAAGTGCAGATTACATGGTTCTTTATCGGCTGTATTGTCGGCACGCTCCCCACTCTATGGTTAAAAGCCGGAAACAAAGGGCGCAAAAGCTCACATCTCGTTACACTTGTACTCAGCTTTGTCGTGGCATTTGCGTTTTTACGCTATATCTCCCACGCCGTTGGAGGTTCTCTGCCGCTGAACACCTTCACATGGCTGATAACAGGCGGCCTTATGGGGCTAAGCTCGATTATCCCCGGGCTTAGCACTTCGAACCTCCTGCTGTTCCTGCAGCTCTACGCACCTATGACCAACGCCATAGCCGACCTCGACTTCTTCGTGATAATCCCGATAGGTATCGGCGGTGTTACCGCGGTTCTTATCTTCTCACGCTTTATGGTGTTCCTGCTTGCCAAAGTATACTCCGGGCTGTATCACGCGATTCTGGGCTTTGTACTTGCCTCAACAGTGCTGATTGTACCTGTCCGCTTCGATTATATGAGCCTCGGCGGGCTTCTGTGCGCAGGAACAGCAATACTCGGTATTGTCTTAGGCAGTTGGATGTGCAGCCTTGAAGCCAAGAAACCCTTTCGTTAAGATACCCCTTGCACACTGCACAATCGTCGTTGGGTATTCACAACATTATCCAACAACATTTCCATGCTAAATTTTCCAATTTGATGCATTTGTAAAATTACCCTATTTCCCAAATTTTTAAATTCCATATGTTTGTCTAATTTGACGAATAATTGTATTTGCAAATTCATACCATGTATTGTATTATAGGGTTACCAATACAGCCGTTCGCAAAAGCGGCAGTATAATACACTATAGGAAAGAAGGGTTATTTATGAATTTAAGTCGTTTTCCACGTCGCCATTACACACCTGGCTACACACCGATTCACAAGCTGGAGCGTTTAACAGCTTCTCTTGGCGGGCCAAACATCTACATCAAGCGCGACGACCTTTTGGGCTTGGCTCAAGGCGGTAACAAAACCCGTAAGCTTGAATTCCTCATGGGCGACGCGATTGAAAAAGGCGCGGACACAATCATCACTTGCGGCGCGGTTCAATCTAACCACTGCCGTCTTACGCTTGCCGCAGCAGTCACCGAAGGCATGAAGTGCCACATGGTGCTTGAGCAGCGTGTTCCCGGAAGCTACGACAAAAACGCAAGCGGCAATAATTTCCTCTTCGAACTTATGGGCGTTGAAGGCGTTCACGTTGTTGAAGGCGGAGCAGACCTGATGGGCAAAATGAAAGAAGTTGCCGCAGAACTCGAAGCTAAAGGACGCAAACCATACATCATTCCGGGCGGCGGCAGCAATGAAATCGGCGCACTTGGTTATGTTTCTTGCGCACAAGAGCTTATCCAGCAAACCTTCGACATGGGTCTCAGAATCGACAATATCGTCTGCACAAGCGGAAGCACCGGCACACATGCGGGCATCCTTACTGGCATAATCGGCACTAACGCGCAAATCCCTGTAACGGGCATCGGTATCAACCGCCCGAACGAGAAGCAAATTCCTGCTGTTTTCGACCTTTGCACGCGCACAGCGGCTAAACTTGGGCTTGCGAATCCTCCAAAACTCGAAGACGTAGTTGTTTTTGAAGACTATATCGGAGACGGCTACTCTCGCCCAACAAGAGCAATGACCGAAGCCATCCAAGAACTTGCACGCACCGAGGCAATCCTGCTTGACCCTGTCTACACAGGAAAAACTATGGCAGGCCTTATTGACCTTGTTAAGAAAGGCCACTTCAAAGACTGCGAAAATATCCTGTTCATACATACAGGCGGCGCACCGGGTCTTTACCACTACCGTGAAGAGGCTCTTTCGTAATGATTCTTCTCTACATTTTAATCGCACTTCTTGTCACTTTGCCGATTACCGGCCTTGCATATTATAAACCGAAGAACCTGCACGGCGCGTTATTGTGCTTCTTACTCGCTGTTCCCGCATGGTTTTTAGGACGGTGGCTGCCCATTGCGGGCGGCCCCGTTATCGGTATTATGCTTGGCATGCTGATTGCGGCGTTCTGGCGTATGCCCGAAACGTGCAAACCCGGTACAAAAGAAACCGGCAAGCGCATATTGCAGACAGCGATAGTGCTTTTCGGCTTCCAGATGAACCTTGCGCACGTTCTAACCATTGGCAGCCAAGCAATGCTGGTTCTTTTGGCGGTTGTCGCTACAGCGTTGATACTCGCCTACTTCATCGGCACATCTTTTGGGCTTACCTCCAACGAGAAAACCCTGATTGGCGTCGGCACCGCAATCTGCGGCGGTTCAGCCATCGCGGCGACAGCACCGATAATCAAGGCGGATGATAAGCAAGTTGCCACGGCTATTTCGATAATCTTCCTGTTCAATGTAATTGCGGTATTTGTCTTCCCCGCCACAGGTCACCTGCTCGGCATGGATGACACGACCTTCGGCATTTGGGCAGGTGCGGCTATAAACGATACTTCATCGGTAGTGGCTGCCGGATTCTCCTACAGCGAACCTGCGGGCAACACGGCTACCATAGTCAAGCTTACACGCACTCTGATGATTATCCCAATCACCCTTGCACTGGCGGTAAGACAATCAAAAATAGCGCAAGACGGCAGCAAATTCAGCTTGGGCAAGATTTTCCCATGGTTCGTCGCCGGATTCCTTGCTGCCAGCGTTATCAACACCACAGGCATCGTTCCTGAACACATCGCCTCGTTCTGGGGGCAGATGGGACGCTTCTTGATTGTTGTCGCAATGGTTGGCATCGGGCTTGGCGTTAACTTCAAGGAGCTGATAAAACACGGCAAGAAGCCTGTACTGCTTGGGTTCTGCCTTTCCTTATCGGTAGCAATAGTTTCTCTCATAATTATTCTATAACAATCAGTGTGGACACCCTGCGCTTTCGCTATGCGAAAGTGGGCTTCGCCCAGTTTGCTGAAAGCAAACCGCTCAGATATCGTGTCTCAACGCGTAGGGACGCCATATATGGCGTCCGTTTTTTTACTCACAGCAACAACCCTCTTGCAAAAATTTCCGTGTTCTGCTATTATAATGGAAGATATTCACTCCATTTCATAATAGCAGGTTGGACAATGCAAAGCCATAGCTCCCGCGTTGGGAGCTTTTGTTATCAGGAACGGGTGAACTGGAAATACTCAAGATAATGCAATGCAAGGAGGAACATTCATGAACACCATAAATGCATATGAGATACTCGAAAATCGCGGGTATATCGAAGCGGTAACACACGAAGCCGAGCTTCGCGAAGCTTTTGCTACACGCAAACTTACTTTCTATATCGGTTACGACCCTACAGCGGACAGCCTGCACGTTGGGCATCTGCTAACACTTATGGCAATGGCACAAATGCAGCAAGCCGGACATAAGCCTATCGCGCTGATGGGCGGGGGCACGGGTATGGTTGGCGATACGACAGGCCGCAACGACATGCGCCGCGTAATGTCACTCGAAGAGATTGACTCGAACATCGCGAAAATTCAAAAGCAAATGTCGCGCTTTCTTGATTTCTCGGAAGACCGCGCACTGCTTATCAACAACGGCGACTGGCTGCGCCCTCTCAACTACCTTGAATTCATCCGCGAATACGGCGTTCACTTCCCTATCAACCGAATGCTTAGCGCGGACACATATAAAACTCGCTTAGAACAAGGCCTCAACTTCTTCGAGCTTAGCTACATGACGCTCCAAGCGTACGACTTCTTGTACCAATTCAGAAAATACGGCTGTACATTGCAGTGCGGCGGTTCGGACCAGTGGGCGAACATCCTCGCAGGGGTTGACCTAACCCGCCGTGTCGATGGCGCGTCTGTACACGGGCTTACATTCAAACTGCTGCAAACAAGCACAGGAAATAAAATGGGCAAGACACAGTCCGGCACGGTTTGGCTCGATGCCGAGAAAACTTCTCCATACGACTTCTTCCAGTATTTCCGCAACGTTGACGACGCGGACGTGCGCCAAATTCTCTGCCTGCTCACATTCTTGCCGCTTGAAGAAGTGGACAAGCTCACGGCAGAGGGCGGAGCATCGCTTAACCATGCGAAAGAAGTTCTCGCGTACGAAGTTACCAAGATTGTACATGGCACACAAGCCGCTGACGATGCCTTAACCGCAGCGAAAAGTCTGTTTGGCGGTGGCGGTGCTGCCGGAAACATTCCAACGAGCGATGTCACACGTGTGACATTAGAAAAAGGTATCAACGTTATCGACCTGCTAATCGAAACCGGTCTTGTTCCCTCAAAATCTGAAGGGCGCAGGGTTATCGAGCAAGGCGGGCTTCGCATTAACGGCGAAAAAGTAGAATCTCTCGACTATGTCATCACCTTAGACGCCTTCACCGACGACAAGATGATGCTGCAAAAAGGCAAGAAGGTGTACCACCAAGTAACGATTTCGTAACTCGCAACAATCGGAACGGATAAATCCATTCCCTACACCGGTAACAGCATGGTTCGTAGGGAACGCATTTATGCGCTCCGCAAATCACATATTTGGAGCGGAGCTGAAATAATGAACAAACCAACATACTACCTAACCACACCAATATACTACCCCAGCGACAAATTCCACATCGGACACACATACACAACCGTAGCAGCTGACGCTTTTGCGCGTTATAAGAAAGCTCGCGGGTATGACGTGAAGTTCCTGACAGGAACTGACGAGCATGGGCAAAAGATTGAAAAAGTTGCCGCCGAGAAAGGCAAGACCCCCAAGGAGCATGTCGATGAAATCGTCAAAGGGGTTCTTGAGCTTTGGCAGCTTATGAACGTTGAATATGATATCTACATCAGAACAACCGATGATTTCCACGTTGAAGCAGTCAAGAAAATATTCAAAAAATTGTACGACCAAGGCGACATCTACAAAAGTACGTATGTAGGCTCGTACTGTACACCTTGCGAGGCTTACTTTACTCAACTGCAACTTATCGACGGCAAGAACTGCCCCGACTGCAACCGCCCTGTAGAAAACCTCGAAGAGGAAAGCTACTTCTTCCGTCTGTCGAAGTATCAGGACAGGCTGATTCAACACTTCAAGGACAATCCCCAATTTGTAGAGCCTGCATCGCGCTACAACGAGATGATGAACTTCATGCAGCAAGGTCTGGATGACCTGTCCGTCACACGTACATCACACAAATGGGGCGTACCTGTAGACTTCGACCCAAAGCATGTAGTATATGTCTGGATTGACGCGCTTTCGAACTACATCACCGCGCTTGGCTACGCCTCTGATAATGACGCTGAATACAAGAAGTATTGGCCTGCGGATGTCCACCTCATGGGCAAAGAAATTGTACGCTTCCACTCGGTGATATGGCCTGCACTGCTTATGGCACTAGACGTTCCGTTGCCTAAGAAGATATTCGGGCATGGCTGGATAGTGTTCGACAACGCAAAGATGAGCAAGTCGCTCGGCAATGTTGTTGACCCTACGATACTCGTTGGGCGTTACGGCGTTGACGCGCTGCGTTACTTCATCCTGCGCGAAATCTCATTCGGGCAAGACGGCAACTTCACAAACGAAGTGCTGCTCGGACGTATAAACGCAGACCTCGCGAACGACCTCGGCAACCTACTCTCGCGCACCGTAGTCATGATTGACAAATACTTCGGCGGCGCGTTGCCTGCTACACAGCAAGAAACCCCGCACGAGCAGGAAATCATCGAAATGGCGCGCAATACCACGCTTGCCGTTGAAAAGCATATGGACGCACTTGCGCCGCACGAGGCTCTAATCTCCATCTGGACATTCATCAGCCGCGTGAACAAGTACACAGACGAAACCCAGCCATGGGTGCTTATTAAGGATGAGGCGCAACGCCCTGTTCTCGCGCGTGTGCTGTATAATTTAGCCGAAGCGTTACGTGTTACTTCCATATTAATAGCTCCGTTTATGCCTGCAACCGCGATAGAGATTCGCCGTCAGCTTAATATGGACTCCGCATATAGCTGGGACAGCGCAAAAGAATTTGGTATACTACCTTGCGAAGTTACAATCACTAAAGGTGATACGCTGTTCCCGCGTCTTGATATCAAGAAAGAACTCGAAGAGCTTGGGCAGATTTCAGGTAAGGGCGACCACACCGCCGCTTCGCGCCACCCTTCCGCAGGAGAGGAATGTTCACCTGCAGATTCACAATCCACAGAATCTGAACAGACCAGCGAAATAACTATTGATGATTTCGCAAAGGTCGAGTTCAAGGTTGGCGTGATTCTGGAGTGTGAGCGCGTGCCAAAGTCGAAAAAGCTGCTGAAATCGCAGGTTAAAGTCGGCAACGAAGTGCGTCAAATCCTCTCGGGGATAGGGCAGTTCTACACACCTGAAGAGATGGTCGGCAAGAAAGTTGTCGTTGTGACTAACCTCAAACCCGCCAAGCTAATGGGCGAACTCAGCCAGGGTATGATACTTGCCGCCTCTACCGAGGGCGACACCGAACTGCGGCTTGTCTGCCCTGAGGGCGACATCTGCGATGGCGCGGAGGTTCGGTAATGTACTTTGACACACATGCACACTACGATTTCGACGCATACGATTCTGACAGAGACGAGATGCTGGCGGCCTTACCCGCCGCCTGTGTTGACAACGTAATAAATACGGGTTCGAGTGTTATGTCGTCGTACCGCTCGCTCAAGCTTGCCCACCGGTACGACTATATCTACGCCTCAGCAGGGGTACACCCCCACTACGTCTCCAAAATGACCGATGATGACTTGGCGACAATCCGCAAACTTGCCACCGACGAACGCTGCGTTGCCATCGGCGAAATTGGGTTCGATTACTACTATGAACACTCGACGCCCGAAGAACAGCGCAAATGGTTCATAGCCCAACTTGAGATTGCCAAAGAGCTGGATAAGCCCGTCATTATCCATTCGCGCGATGCCACTGCTGATACATTGCAAATCCTGCGTGATTTTAACATCACACGCGGGATTGTCCACTGCTTCAGCGGAGACGAACAGGCCGCGACAGCCTACGCAAAGCTTGGGCTGCACATTGGCATAGGCGGCGTTATCACGTTTCAAAAGACGCAGAAAACAGCCAAGGCTATCAAGGCGATTGGCTCATCACATATTGTACTCGAAACAGACTGTCCATACCTCGCGCCTGACCCATTCCGCGGTAAGCGCAACGATTCAACCCTGCTAAAGTACATTTGCGAGAAGGTTTCAAACATACTCGAAATCAGCCATGAAGATACAGCAAATATCACAACTTACAACTCAAGAAAACTGTTTGGCCTGGATATATAGTCAGCCTGTTTACAGTTTTACCTACTGTACTGTCAGATTGCAAAATATTGACATATTTTGTCAATATTTTGCCTCAAAAATTTCTTGCAAAGTATTGCGAAATTATTAAGAATATGTTAAAATAACTTCCGGGCTTAAAACAAGCCTCTATGCAACCGGGCAAATCATACATAATATTTTAGCTAGAACCAGCCTCGGCGCATGTAGTCAATCGGTTAAAAGCAGTAACTTTACGTTATTGCCCAAGCAAATTAGGCTACAATTTTATTGATAAGGCGTTTGGCAATATTTCCTGCAGCCAATATGCGCGGTCTTACCAAGACCCACGAAAGAAATTCTTTCGGAGTTTAAGCGCAAGCCTTTAGGAGGAAGTTTCAAATGAAGAAAAAGATTGCAGCACTACTGGCCATCAGCGGAGTTGTGCTTGTATCTACAGCACTTTCAACACCGGTCTTTGCAAACAATTCATCCCCGTTTTCACCATCTGTCGGAACATCACGCATGCGCGATGTCCGAGTAATCGAAGACGGTGAAACAAGGCTTTACCAAACAACAACAACCAACGTAGCCGATTTCCTGCAAGAACACGGCTTTGTATTGGAGCAAGGCGACCAAATTAACATGGAACCCAGCGCACGCTTTGTTGACAGCCATATTCCGCGTATTGTTATCAACCGCGGCTTTGAGGTTACGGCTGTAGTCGACGGCGTACCGCAAGCGGTTCGCGTTCATCCCGATGCCCGCGTGGGGCATGTAGTAATGCAGATTGAAGCTGAACACGGCGAAGTATACTTTCACAATCTGCGCCGCCCGGACCCTGTAGAGCCGGGGCAAATTATCGAGTTCTTCAGCCCGGTAAGCCATACATTTACCGCAAATGATTTTATACCTTATGAAACAGTCCACAATTATGATTCAACGCTTAACCTAGGCGTGGAACAAGTCGTACAAGAAGGCGAACCCGGCGAAGTCGAGCTGGTCTCTGAAGTCATCATGCTTGCCGGCCTTAAAATAAACAGCCGCCTTTTATCCGAAACAACACTCAATGAACCTGTTGACCAAATCATTGCCATAGGTACGCGCAACCCGACAGCGCCTGCCCGCATAAGTTTCCCATTCGTTGTGCCAACTGCCGACAGCGGCCTTGAGCGTGTTCGCACAATCACAATGAATTCATCGGCATATACTTCAGGTTTCCTCTGCACAGGCAAACGCCCCGGAGACCCGGGCTACGGTATAACAGCCTCAGGCATGCGCGTTGAGCGCGGAGTTGTCGCCGTTGACCCTAATATTATCCCGCTGGGTACACGCCTATACGTTGAAGGCTATGGTTTTGCCTTGGCCGCCGATACAGGCGGAGCAATTCGCGGCTACAGAATAGACTTATTCATGTACACCCGCCAAGAAGCCCTAAACTGGGGACGCCGCAGCGTGGTTGTCCACATCCTCGAATAGTATAAACTAACACGACATACAATAAGCTGCCAGCCAAGGCAGCTTATTTTTTATGGGCGACCGAATCCCATACAAAAATCCCCCATTATAACTGCGCCGGGCAACCATAATGGGGAATTTCTTATGTCGTTTTGAAATTACTCTTGTTCTGTACCCTCTTCCGGCTCTTCTCTGTCGATTTTAGCCATGCTTACGACCTTGACGCCGTCTTCGAGGTTGATGAGCTTAACGCCTTGCGCAATGCGCTTCGTTGTTGATATCTTATCGATGTGCATGCGGATTACGGTGCCTTCCGAGTTGATAATTATCAGCTCATCGCCCGGTACTACCTTGCGCACGCCAACTACTTGGCCTGTTTTGGTGGTGATTTTGTAGATTTTAACGCCCTTGCCGCCGCGTTTTTGTGCGGTAAATTCTGCGCAAGGGGTGCATTTGCCAAAGCCCCACTCCGTTGCGAACAGCAGCTTGCATTCATCGCCGATTGTATCGGCGGCTACTACTTCGTCACCGGCTCCGAGCCTTATACCGCGAACACCCGCGGCCTGCCGCCCCATCGAGCGTACATCCGCCTCATTGAAGCGTACACCCTGCCCGTGGCGGGTAGCGATGAATATCTCTTGGTTGCCGTCTGTGCGGATGACTGATACAAGTTCGTCGTCCTCTTTGAAGCTGATGGCAATCAATCCGCGTGCCTGCTTTCTTGCGAAGCTCGCAAGCGGAGTTTTCTTGACTATGCCCGAACGGGTTACGAACATTACGTACTCGTTCTCATCGAATTCTTTAACCGACATTACGGCTGCAATCTTTTCGCGCTCGTAGAGGTTCAGCATATTAACGATTGCGCGTCCGCGTGCGGCACGCCCGGCCTCGGGGATTTCGTACGCCTTCGTTTGGAAGACACGCCCCATGTTGGTAAAGTAGAGGATGTAGTCATGCGTGCTGGCAACAACCAAATCTTTCACGAAGTCCTCTTCGCGGATTTGCATGCCCATAACACCTTTTCCGCCGCGGTTTTGCGCACGGTATGTGCTGAGCGGTATACGCTTGACGTAATCCATATAGCTGAATGTAATTACCGACATCTCTTCTTCGATAAGGTCTTCAATGTTGATTTCGCCTTCATCGAGAACGATTTCTGTGCGGCGTTTATCGGCAAATTTAGTTTGGAGTACCGCAAGCTCCTCGCGGATTCTCGCAAGCAGGAGTTTGCCGTCGTTAAGCAGTGCCGTCAGCTCCTCGATAAGTGCTTTAAGCTCGGCGTATTCTGCCAGCAGCTTGTCCTTCTCGAGGCCTGTAAGTGCGCGGAGACGCATTTGCACGATAGCTTCGGTCTGTTCATCCGACAGGCCAAAACGCTCGGCAAGGTTGGCTTTCGCGCTTGCAGTATCCTTAGATGCACGTATAATCTTGATAACTTCATCGATATTATCTTGGGCTATGAGTAAACCCTCGAGTATGTGCTGGCGTTTGAGTGCCTTGTCTAAGTCGAACTGTGTGCGGCGCGTTACTACATCAACCTGATGGTCAAGGTAATGCTCCAGAATCTGCTGGAGGTTCAAAAGGCGCGGCTTGTTATCAACAAGTGCCAGCATTATCACGCCGAAGCTCTCTTGCAAACCCGAATGCTTGTAAAGCTGGTTAAGCACTACGTTGGCGTTAGCGTCTTTCTTTACATTGAAAACGATTCTGACACCCTTACGGTTCGTTTCATCAACGATTTCGCTAAGACCCTCTATCTTCTTATCGGCAACAAGCTCGCCTATTCGCTCGAGCAGGCGGCTCTTGTTACACTGGTAAGGTACTTCCGTGACAATTATACGTTCGCGCCCGTTCGGCATAACCTCTATTTCGGTCTTAGCACGCATAACAACACGTCCGCGGCCTGTCAAGTAAGCCTGACGTATGCCGCTTGTACCAAGAATCGTACCACCTGTTGGGAAGTCCGGCCCGGTTACTATGTCGAGCAGGTCGGTTATATCGGTTTCAGTATCGCTCATACGGTTGTCGATAATATGCAGCAGAGCATTGCAGCATTCATTTAGGTTATGCGGCGGGATGTTCGTAGCCATACCAACCGCGATACCCGCCGAGCCGTTTACCAAGAGGTTCGGGAAACGCGACGGAAGCACCGTAGGCTCGTTGGCGTCGTTCATATAGTTTGGCGTGAAATCGACCGTGTTTTTGTCGATATCTGTGAGCATCTCCATAGAGAGGCGGCTGAGGCGTGCCTCAGTATAACGCTCGGCAGCGGCATCGAACCCGTCCATCGAACCGAAGTTACCGTGTCCATCCACCAACGGGTAACGCATAGAGAAATCCTGCGCCATACGCACCATTGCATCGTAAATAGACGAGTTACCATGCGGGTGATACTTACCCATCGTGTCGCCTGTTATACGCGCCGATTTTTTGTAAGGTTTGTTAGCCTCAAGCCCAAGCTCGGACATACTGTATAGGATTCTCCTATGCACAGGCTTCAGCCCATCGCGTACATCGGGCAGTGCGCGCGCGATAATTACCGACATCGCATACTCAATGTACGACTTTTTCATCTCCGATTCAAGTGCTATCGGCTCTATCCTATCGAAGTTTTGATTCTGTTCGTTTTCAGACATTGTGGTCTCCCTATTTACGGCGGGGTAATCCTCAGTCAGGCCAACAAGTGAACTGCGTTCACTTATTAGGCCTGCCGGCTCCTTTGGAAAAGGAACATACTCGCCCCCACCTTACATTCAGTCATTGCGGCCTTCGAGCCGCAATCTCCTCTTTTATATATCGATGTTTACTGCGTATTTCGCGTATTCATTGATGAAATCGCGGCGCGGTTCTACCTTGTCGCCCATGAGCTGGTTGAAGATTTCATCAGCCGCGCGGGCATCATCGATATCAACGCGCAGTAGTGTACGCTTTTCAGGATCCATGGTGGTATCCCAGAGCTGTTCGGCATCCATCTCGCCCAAGCCCTTGTAACGCTCAGGGAATGAAGTCCCCTCGCGCCCAATCTCTTCATAGAGTTCTTCAAGCTCACGCTCGGTGTAGGCGTAGTACGTTTTCTTGCCCTTCTCAATCTTATAGAGCGGCGGCTGAGCGATGTATACATTACCTTCTTCTATGAGCGGTGTCATGAAACGGTACAGGAATGTCAGCAAAAGTGTGCGGATATGCGAACCATCAACATCGGCATCCGTCATGATGATGATTTTGTGATAGCGCAGTTTCGAGATATCGAAATCATCGTGAATACCTGTCCCAAACGCGAGTATCATCGACTTTATTTCCTCGTTCGA
>Ga0136643_10013007_pt1 | contig 12425 bp, 3 predicted proteins | sample TergutLab28metaG_FD_96883 | JGI IMG/M metagenome (GOLD analysis project Ga0136643, IMG submission 96883) | Labiotermes labralis P1 segment gut microbial communities from Petit-Saut dam, French Guiana - Lab288 P1 (version 3) (version 3) | ecosystem: Host-associated > Arthropoda: Insects >...
AGCGTCCGCCACCTGTCCCTATCCTGGGCCAGCCCAATCCAGTCCATATACCCACATCCCACCTCCTGGAGATCCATCCTAATATTATTCACCCATCTACGCCTAGGTCTCCCCAGTGGTCTCCTCCCTCCGGTTTCCCCGGCAAGACCCTATACACCCCCTTCTCCTCACCCATACGCGCCACATGCCCAGCCCATCTCATTCTTCTCGATTTTATCACCCGCACAATATTGGGTGAGGAGTTCAGATCATTTAGCTCCTCGTTATGCAATCTCCTTCATTCCCCGGTTACCTCGTCCCTCCTAGGTCCAAATATTCTCCTTAGCACCATGTTCTCAAACACCCTCAGCTTCCTTTCCTCCCTCAATGTCAGCGACCAAGTTTCACACCCATACAAAACCACAATGAAGTGTGTTAGTTGTTAATGGGAAGCATTTACAGTCGTTACGTACGTCATCACACGTATTGTAAATTCTTCCCAGAACTTCTTGTGAACTTGTGTCGATAAAAACAAAGCACATAGAACAAGATCTGTAACACTATTTATGTGTAGAAAACGGTGCTAATCTACAATACAAAGCTTCCGTCAATATATTAACAATGAGGTGTGTTAGTTGTTAATATATTGATGGAAGCTGCTTTGTATTGTAGATTAGCACCGTCTTCTCCACATAAACAGTGTTACAGATCTTGTTCTATGTGCTTTGTTTTTATCGACACAAGTTCACAAGAAATTCTGTGAAGAATTTACAGTACGTGTGATCACGTACGTAACGACTGTAAATGCTCTCCATCTGTATTGAGAAGCTAGCAACAAATGTAAACTAATTAATGTTTATAGAATACAGTGATCGATATTTGTGTATAAACCTCGGCATTATATGGTTTCATTATCTGGAATTTGTTACACATTGCATAAAATTCCGCATTTTCATGGTGTTCGGAATACAAGTTTCTTATTCTCCTTTGTGTCTTTGACCGTCTATCCATCTCGTCTGTCTGTATCGTATCGCGTCGCTGCATGTTGCTGTATCCTGATTTGTTGCAACTCGCGGTTCTTTGTTTTTTGGCTACGTTCCTTCGACATTTAAATATGGGACACAATCTTTATCGTTGCACCGTGCATTTTGTAGTTTATTTAAGTAACACACCAACAAATGCACATATATATAATGTTTAATAATCTAAAATTTTCATTAAAACACTTAAAACGCTCCTACTACATGTTTCGATCATACGATCATCCTCAGGGTGCATACTTTGTTCCTTTCTAAAGTTGCAGTTTAAAACACTCATCAATTTATAATATATAATATAAATTTATAATATAAATCACTGAGTGTTTTAAACTGTAACTTTAGCAAGGAACAAAGTATGCTCCCTGAAGATGATCGTATGATCGAAACATATAGGAGCGTTTTAAGTGTTTTAATGTAAATTTTAGATTATTAAAGATTATATACATGCATTTGTTGGTGTGTTACTTAAATATGGGACACAATGTTCATCCGCGTCTTTATCAAAACAGACAGGCTTTTCATAGCATTATGAAGACGATAAGAGTCCTTGGATAGGAATTACGACAATGTTGTGAGCACAGTTTTCAGAAAAATAAAGTGCGTGTACCGAATAGATTATTCATTACCTTTCAGTGTACGCCTACAGCTGTCCTTGTCAGACGAGACATCGCAGAACCCTGACCTGCCAAGTTATCTGAAATATGAGATATGCGACGACTTGTTTCTCTTTTGCTCCAGTTGTTTTCGACCTTGATGCAAAACATACATTAATTAAAACGAAACACTCGAAAGTTGTCTGTAGTTATCATACGTAATTTTACCGCTGTTACTCTTCTGTGTGGTATATTTGTATCTTAGTGTTAATTGGTAACAGTTTATTTATTCTTAAATTTCTGGTATTGGTAAAAGGGCCATAAATTTTGTTAACTGTCAAGAGAGGAGCCGGCAACGAGGTGCCAAGGTAAGTGCACACGCGCCTCCATGAAATTTTGTCGGTTAAGAATATATGAAATAAAAAAAATCTCCAAAATAAAGTTGGTCTCCCACAGTTCCTACAATTTTAGTCAAAAGGCTGATTAAGAATCTTAACTGAAGCTAATACCGCATTGAACTTTTAAATATCCTGTCACTTTGCATATTGGTAATCTGTACCACTTTGCAAAAAATCCTGGTGGTGGTGTTGAGTATCGGTTTTTTGGTGAGAAAATAAGGATAATTATCCTTTTTCGAAGGATATCTGCCCGCCACTTTGGTCTGACACTTCGTGGCTATCAGTTCCCTGCATTATCAAACTTCTGTTCTTATAGCAAGGGAAGCTAATTGAACATTTGGTCACGTACAGTTCAGAGAGCAATGCAGCGGATGTTACGTGCCGCATCTGAGCACATCTCAGTACGCCTGTACTGTACCCGTAAAGTAATTTCACTCGTGACGTAACTGCAAGGAACGTCATAACTCAGTACCAACCCTGACCGTAAATCCAATGGCCTGTCCCTGTCGGAACTTGATCATCGCTATTCGATCATGAGTGGGTCCACACAGAACCATCGTATTTGTAGTGCACGAGGATGTAGTGTCTAGTAATCTGTGTTGAATCTCCCCTGTTACATACAAAGCCTGTGTTCCTGTATTTAATAGTACAAAATTGTTGGGAATAACTCTTATAATTTTTCGGATTTTGGGCATGGATTTTGGTTCTCCAGAGCTCACCATACCTTAAGGATGTATGATGAAGTGAGGGTTTAGCCCCATTTATTCCTAGACTCTGTTCTGAATAGAGGTGAGTGGCGACTTGTGAGTGGCCACCTACACGCAGCGCCTCGTTGCCACCTGACGATACGCAGGTCTCCAAGCCGAATGGGGGGGGGGGGGTGGAACTGGACGTTGCGGCAAGACAAGGCTGCTGGCGGTAATCGGACCGTCATTCTTGCGGCCCACAGCCATTTCCTGTACCGACTGGGCCGTCCCGGTTCTGTCAGTCTTTTGTGTGTTAATATAATCCCTTCCCATGTTCGTCTGTTCTCTTTTTAGGCCCTACTCGTTATAGCGTTGCCTGTTGTCTTCCATAAGGTGCCATTCTTTTTCACTTTGTGCGTACTTTAACAACCGAATTTTGAATTTTCTGTTATATATTTTTGATGGCCGAAATAACTGAAGTCGTTGGTGTCATGGGGTTGTAATATCTAGTTCATGATTTGCATTTGTTCAATTTTTCTTCATTTCTTTTAGTAGTTACTGGCTTAGATGTTCAATTGGTATCGCGCATGACCCGCGCGATACGTTACTATAGGTTTACAAGTTGATAGATAAGGCGATTTCTTCATGTGTCTTGTAATTTATTTTTTCCAAGAAAATTTCTACCGAACTCGTAATGTGTTGTTATAATCACACGCACTAATCTAACACGATTCTTATCTGTGCCCTTTATACGGTAAGGCTACAGGCACTCTGCAACGTACCCGACCGATTCGAGTCTTCTTGCTGTCACTTGTTTGCCTTGCTTGCCTAGCTGAACTCGTGAAAATCGGTCCATAAATCACTGGCAGTTGCTGTCAGCAGACATCTATCGCACAGCCTCATTAACAATCTGTTTTGCGTTACCTCCGCACTATCCCTTTCTTTCCGTTTCTCTTCCTCCTCTCGTACCCTCAGGTACAATTTTTGTCAGGGGCTTTCGCAAAATTGCGAAAAGCGACTATGAGCTTTGTTATAGCTGTCCGTCCGTCTGTGTGCCCGTCCACTCGGCTCCTACTGGATGGATGTTCGTGAAATTAGATTTTTGAGCGTTTTCCGAAAATCTGTTGACAAAATTCAAGTTTCATTAAAATGTGACAAGAATAATGGGCACTTTACATGAAGACTAATGTACATTTATAATACTATGTCGCTAAATTCCAAGAATGAGAAATGTTTCAGACGAAAGTTCTAAAGAAAGTTACAACACACCCTGTATGTTCAATAATGTTTTTTTTTTCGAAAATCGTACCGTTTATGAGGTGATGTGGAAAAATATTGTAGAGCCGGATGGGCCACATATGGCAACATAATACGGCGCATGCGCATTTCATGCTAACTAACTAAGGCTACACACTCAGAATATGTAATATTGTACTGACTGGTTTTCCACTGGAACAGTGGTTACGCGAATGCCCCTGAATGTTGTTTATACGTACTTTGCCTCTTTCCCCTTTTTTACTGCCACTCTCCGAATCAGCATTATAGCTTACACCAGGGGTGGTAAAAATAAGACCCATCAGTAAGCGTAACTACATACACTTACTCCATGATGCAGAGTCCTTCTTGAGCAGCTATCTGGTTTGCAGCTAGTCAAGAAATTCCCCTCATTTCACGGAACCCGAAGGCTCATTACCGCACTCACAGCCTTAGTATGTGCCGGCGACGTTTCGTTTATTACTAAACCTAACCTTGTCTTCGGAATCATTGTACGCGCTATTTAGTTTCAAGGCCGGGAAAGATTGATGTGGTTATTCCGACCTGGCGTCATAGATTAGTGCTGTGATTTTAAACCCTCAAAGTTCTTCCATAAATGGTATATAACTTAAGTTCTTAGTGTACACAACGGTTAGTATTGTGAAAAACAAAACTCTTGCAGAATAAGAAACTTTTTTTCAATGTTGGGACTGCGGTATGTTTTGTGAGAAAATAACCAACGGGATGCTGATGACAAAGCCTACGATTAGTCCCTAGGGAATATGATGGCTGTTTATTATGAAAATCATAGGAAACCCATGAATAAAGGAGCCGGGATAGGGCAGTCGGTATAGCGACTGGCTACGGACTGGACGGTCCGGGGATCGAATCAGGTGGGGGCGAAATTTTCCGCACCCGTCTAGAACGGCTCTGAGACCCACCCAGCCTCCTATACAATTGGTACCGGGTCTTTTCCGGGGGTAAAGAGCGGCCGGGGCGTGGTGTTGACCACCCATTCCATCTAGCGCCGAGGTTAAAGAAAAAGTAGATCTATACCTGTACTCCCCGTCTGGGCCTTCGTGGCCTGTTGTAGGGGGAACTTTACCCATGAATACACTTTGTTTGCAGATTAGAGAGTTTTCGACATTATATCTGGTGGCACCGATAGTGATCACTGTGCTTGTAAAGGTAAAGGTAAAGTTTTCCCGTTACAGGCTCGGTGTAGCCCAGATGGTGGATAGAAGTATAACTCTACTCCTCCATGACCGCGGCACTAGAAGGGGGTGAGTGGTCAGCAGCACGCCCCGGCTGCACTTTACGCCCAGGAAATACCCGGTACCCATTGTACAGGAGGCTGGGTGGGCCCCAGGGTCGGTCTGGACAGGTGCGGAAAATCTCGTCCCCACCGGGATTCGATCCCGGACTGCCCAGCCCGTAGTCAGTCGTGTAAAGGTTAAAGAATAACTTTATTTACGTAACATCGTACACGTTTTTAAAATTTCATCCACTCTCCATTTATAGCCTGCGTAGTTTTAGTGCGAAGCTAATTAATGAGCACGGCCTGCTGACTTATCCATTTAACTGCATATTTAATCAACCTTACAGCGCACCGGTTTTCGAATGAATCTGATGTGGGGAATCTACTGTGAAAGTGGGCGGATAGTTTGATTTTGGTCCGGTCAGCCCGGTGTAATCCTCATATTACAGAAACCTCAAGTTGTTTTTTTTTTATATATATCCTTAAAGTCCAGTTCCTCGTGCAAGAATCTCGGAATGACCACATTATAGATCTCTGTAACTAAGTTCTGCAACAATTCATATTTTTATCTTACTGTAAATGTGTCACGAAATACAAGCCGGAGAAATAAAGTGAAATGCCAGCTTGATGCAACTAGGTAATTTTATTGATGCATTCTTAGCTCGATATGTTTCGGGTACATACGCCAATCATCAGGAGCATTAGAGGTTGAGTTGCAGCATACGGTTTTCTGCACCGAGTTTTTGGATGGGTAGTGGTCTTGAGAGCCGCTGCGTAGGTCGTGTTTACGGCTCGGATGGTGCCGTGCGACTCGCACGGTGCAGAAAACTATATGCTGCAACTCAACCTCTAATGCTCCTGATGATGGGCGGCGTTGTACCCGAAACATGTCGAGCTAAGTATGCATCAATAAAATTACCTTGTTGCATCAAGCTGGCATTTCACTTTATTTCATGAGGAAGACGCACGGTCAAACAACCCACAAGTCAGAGAGTTTATCCATGTATTTAGTGCAATAGCCTTATCGTAAACAGGAGTTACTACTTTGAAGTGTAGTATTATCAGTATTGATTAGCCGTGTGGACAGGTGTTTTATACCTAGAGTAGATTGAACCGTCAACGAATCAGGGACGTAAAATTGCAAATAACGCACTAGGAAAATGTAGTGTGGTCGTTCTGCAAATTGGAGCATAGCCCATTCGGGCTTGTATAAGGCTTCACTAGGTGCACAGCAGCACTTCCGCTGGGTCGGTGGGTATCTTTATCGTTCCACTTGCTCGATGCTCTGATCGCCAAGTACGAAATCTTGATCTTGTACTGGAGCATGATTCCAGCTCGGACAGTTACCAGTAGTGGTGTATTTCGGTTTTTCATTTCAGGACGTATTTCGCACATTTAAATGGTGACAGGCGACATTTTGTTACAAAAAATCGCGAAGTGTTTACGTTTCTGTTAGCACGGAATCCCTTTTTGCAACCATGGGTCAGCGTTAATACCAACTTTTTTGAAACACGAGTTCTCAGCAATCGCCGTTTCATTGGGTTCTGTGGTCTCTGCCCTGGGAGTAATGAAGCCTGAGCGTGAGGCTGGCCACTCACCTGCTTTTATAACCGAGGTTAAGAATTATACGCCTTATGGCCTGTGTAGGGGCAACTTCTTTGTTTACCTTTACGTCTTCTGAACTGTGTAAGCTGTTTAGTGGTATATCTTACCGAAGGACGGCAGCGACAGGTGTGGTAGGAAGTTTTTACAGCCTATTGTTATGTCAGTTTACTGTTTGAGGATTTTGAAGGATCAAGTGAGACTAAGCACTTCATTTAGGGTGGGCCGGGTAGCTCAGTCGGTATAGCGACTAGTTACGGGCTGGACGGTCCAGATATCGAATCCCGGTGGGGGGCGAAATTTTCCGCACCTGTCCAGACCGACCCTGGGGTCCACCCAGCCTCCAGTATGATGGGTACCGGGTCTTTCCCGGGGGTAAAGTGCGGCCGGGGCGTGACGCTGACCCCTCACCCCCTTCTAGTGCCGTGGTCAAGAAAGAGTAGAGCTGTAACTCTACTCCTTCTATGGGTCATACGGCCTGTACAGAGTCTCAGTTCCTGTACAAGGTGCACTTTCCATTTTTATTAACTTCATTTAGAATGGCCGATGCCTCCACTCACAGACCGGGTGTATCCGGTGTACGGGTCAGCCACTGTAATTAAAAAAACAGACTACATAGAACAAATAAATTACTTATGTCATGTGGGGTGTTTGTTATCAGTTAGCCTTACGACGGAAGTTTAGGCATGTAACACAACACAAAGAATCTTCGAAGTAATGTTTTAGAGATCCGAACTGCAAAATAATTTGTATGTCTCTCCAATTCCGTTTGCAGTCAAACGAGTCAGTAGCGGTAGACTCGTGTTAGGTTTGAGGCTTTCACTCTTTGAAATCGCAAAAATGCCAACTGTGACTGGAGTTCGTTGGTTTTGATCCAAACGATTGTGATCGGCCATGGCTATTAACTTTTTAGTGTAGTGGTAAGTATTTGTACCACTGGCATTGACGTTCACAGTATTTATGGGTCCATGTTTGGGTTACAGAATAAAGTGATTAGTCACCTAATCCTTAGTAACTGAGTGGTCTTTTGTAATCTCGATGCGTTCGACGTAGTGCGTGTGCTTTTGAAACTGAATTTCCATGCTAGACAATAGTCATGTTCAGATTTGTATTGCTGCGATTATCATGTGGTGATTTGTTTCCGGTATTGGTGTCGTTTAACGTCGCAACATCGTTATCGCTGGGTTGCCTGTACCTAGGAATGTCTACGACCAGCTAGCCACACTTCAGCCGAAAGTGATACCACGTGGAAGGCTAGCTCATGCCCGAAACTGGTTGTTGGAATTGTGTCAGTGAATACGGTGGTTCTTGCCATTTGGTGTCCGGGTTCAGAATGAGTGGGCAAATATCTCATTCCCTTAGGCCATGGATCTCCAAGCCGAGGCCCACAAGGTTGTATTATGCGACCCTCGGTCGCATTTTTAAATTATATATGTACTATGAAAATTACACAACAATGTGGGTGGTTAGGTGTACCACTGATTGTTATTTTTGTGCATGTGGCCCGCGAACCAGCCCACAATAACGGGTGTGGCCCTTTGCCATCAAAAGTTTGGCCGGCCGTGGCTTAGACACAGAAATAGCGGACCTTTCTTTTTAGACTGCCAGTTAAATGATGGATAGGAATTTAATGGAAAATATCAACTACTCGTTCGTGCTGATGACATTAATTTATTAGCCGATAATACCAGGACCTGCATGGGTAAATGCAGACATTGTCGTGCCTCACCAGCAGAATGGAGGGCAGAGTCGCTGTAAGGATGGCTGTGCTTGTTTTTTTTTAATGTTAAAGTGTAGTGAAGGTCATGTAGGTTTACTTAGGAACGACAGTTATAAATTAAAACGATGCATTACATTCGGGTAGAAGCCTGGATAGCTCAGTCAGTGTAGTGACTAGGCTATGTACTGGCCTATTCGGGGTTTGACTCGCGTCAGAAGCAAGAATTCTCTTCATAACTGTCCAGAATGGCTCTGGGGCCCAAAAAAACCACCAATTGAAGGGTACCGGGGCTCTTTGCCCGGAGGTAAAGCGGCCGGGGCGTGAGGCTGACCAGTAGTGACGAGGTTGAGAATGTGCGGAGCTATACCTCCTTTCTTTCTGTCTGCCTGCGTGGCATGTACAGGAACGACATTATCCTTCCTCTTACGTTAAATTCAGGGAATCTGAAGACTGACATGTTGAAAAATGTTTTTGCTTTTTTCTTTGCGTGACGTGTGACGTGAGAAATACAGAGAGGTTCGCTCTGCAGACTGTGGGTGTTTGAAACAAACTGGAGATGCAGGAGTATTTGGACCTAGGAGACAGGAAGTGCAGGGGTAGTGAAAATAACTGAAGAGATTGCTTGATTTGTGGTCCACACCGCTGTTGTTAGGATGCTGATGAAATCGAGGAGGATGGGAAGGACAGGACGTGTAGCACGAAATGTGTGCAGAGTAATGTGTACACAGTTTTAGCCGGAACAATTATAAGGGAGGAAACCACTAGAGGACTAGAACATGGATAGGATAATATTAAAATGAATCTCAGATAAACGAAGTATGAAGTTGTGGAATGAATTTAATTGGCTGATGGGATCTTTGGCAGGATTTTGTAAGGAGGCTAATGAACGTTCAGGTTCTGTAACTGAAAACAGGGAATTTCTTTATCGTGCAGTTGGAGTGGAAGGACGGAACAGGCTGCGGAGTCGTTGACCTTTGTGTCATGCACATAGCTGTATTGTCACGAGGCAGAGGAACAACGCCGCCCAGTTCGTAAGGCTGTCTGACGGCATTAATTCGTGCAGTGTCGATCAGCCGGCCGCTGTGATCTGAGATTGACCTGGGCAGTCCGTGTGATTAGATTGATTGTGCCGTGATATGGGTTAGGTTGTTGGTGGGCAGTCTGTCACTCGGATACGCGGGTTCGATCCTAAGGAAGTCTTCGTGGGATCTGTCTTGGACGAGGTGGCAGTGGAGGGGTTTTTCCCCGAGTAGACTTGATTATTTTTCTCCTGTCAGTGTAATTCCAAATTGCTCCATGTTTATATAGATCAGTCATCTACCACTAACGCTTGTCATTGTAATAATTTACAGCGTCATGATATTAACACTGTGAAATTATTATTTTTCATTTAAATGTGTCGTTTGACAGGCGTCACTTTATACGGTTTCATCGGCTGTCGATCGTTATGTTCTATTTACGTGTTCTTTTGCCGGTCAGCACGTAAATAGGAGGCCATATCCGTGCGAGAGCAAGTTTCATCCCTACAATTAATCTCTGGATTTTGAATAATTTTCTTATTATCGCTTGTGCTACGTTATTGTCGAGGCTTTTGCTCAGTTTGAGGTTTGTAACATCATCGTCGTCATCATCATCATATATCTTTCATGGAGTTGGGCCACTTGTTGACCCGTTCCGGTCTCACGTATCCAGAAGTCTCTTCAAAGTTCTACCACGATTCCTTCTGCCAGTTGGGGAGTAGTATTTCATTACCCTGGGTAATCTCTTTCGAGGCATTCTATTTACATGTTGTATCCAGCTCCTCTTGTATTCCAGTAATTTGTACAAAATTGGTGTTATTTTTAACTCCTTCGCAATTTGTGCATTTGTTTTGTAATCTGTCCAAGTGTAGCCTGCTGTTCTTCTCATGTATTTCATCTCTGCTGTTATTCTTCTGGCGTCACTTGCTTTAATAGTCCAAGTTTCGCTGCCATATAACAAGACGTATGTATCATTTATCGTAAAAGTAATGTATTGTGGAAATGTATGGATCTCGAAGACGTGGGCATGCACGTGCTTCTTCTGCGCTTTCCCGTCTTCCACTTTTTTTTTTCCGAGGCGATGCATTTTCAAGAAACGGGTGGCCCTGTTTCTTTTACTGCAGTGCAGGTAATATTTGTGCCACGTCAGCAGTAGAATTTATGGCTGTGCTGAAGACTAGTTCTATCTTCATTGATTTGTACGTGCAGGTCTGCCTGTGATAAAGGACACCCATGAACGTTGAGAGGTGAAAAATCTAAACGAACGCATTTCTGCTGGAATGAAATCAATTGTACAGTACCGAGACCAATGTTGTCTACATAAACGATCTACTAACAAGAGAGTCCGCCAGCTGCGATGTTTTAGGCGTGTCCTAGGAAGCTCTTGTTTTCACTTCCACCTACGCGATATTCACGTTGTTGACTGAGAGAGCGAGATGCATTTGTTTAGATTTTACAGTACACCGACCTTCCTGTTTGTTTTTGGGTGCAATAATTTGGGCCACTTGCCTTAGTGCCAGGGTATTAAGTCACCTGTTGTGGCTTAGGATTTTTGCACTTGTTATCGGCATTAGGCCCATTTTATTGCGTAGACATGCGATGGCACATTTAATTGAGGCACTGCGCTACAAGCCGGAAGGTCGTGGATTCGATTCCCAATGGTGTCATTGGAATTATTTATTGACATAATTCTTCCGACCGCCCTGTGACAATCTGGTTGAATCAGCTTGTAACAGAAATGATTACCAGGCATATTTCCTAGGGGGATAAGGCGGCTGTTGTCTAGGGCTGACAACCTTACCTTCATCATGTACCCGACTGTCTTGAAATCTCGAAGCCTCAACCTCCTGGAATTCTCAGGGCCAGTTCAAGGCTTGCTTGAAGTTTTTTCACTAAACAGCTGCATTGAAAATGACTTACGATGGCTCGTCCACCCGGTTGAAAAAGTCTGTAGAGTCTATTTATACGCTTATTAAATTCATACGAGGGAATATAGCTGAAAGTGTTCAGACCGTCTAATTCAGATGTCTGAGAATGCCAACACGCACTAACGGTGGAATTACCAATATAACCAGTTGGGCCTGAGTGTGTATTTTTTGTACTTATTTAACGTCGCTGTCGGTATCTGTGACTGTATAGTGTCGAATGGTAGGATGATTATTATGAACAGTAAATTGTAAGACAACTTATATGTAAGTAGTGTGTCGTGGTCTAATTGAGGCGTCTGCTCTGTGGAACTAAGGACAACCGCGAGAAACATCACGTTACTGGAATCTGGTCTGGGTCTGTGAATCAGAACATCTGAATATGTCAGAAGCGGTTCTGATTGTAATAGCAAACCTCGGCCCCTGATGATGATGAATATGTTATTTAATTTGTGTCATTGCTTATATGTGGGATAATTTAGGAATTGTTATAGGAGCATGCTGAACACGTTATTGTCTTACGGAAAGCGATGCCACCTGTTTTTTTTTTTGTTTCATGCTACTGACAAGTTGGACGTGCAAAAATTACAAATAACGTCACTACAACATTACTGAAGACGTGCTTATTTTTCAGTATAGTTTCTGTCCTTGTTGACAGTCTTCTTTCTCCTTTGAACAAGAACTGCATATCCGCCCAGTGAAAGTTGCTCTCTGTCCTCTGCATTCACCGATGTACGGCGTGCTAAGTCATTGGCATTATGCTGTTCTCGCAGCATTTTATAAAGGACCAGACAAGTGGTAATATGGTTTGCGAGATCAGGACTGTAGGTGGGTGCGGTATCATTGCTTTTCCATAATTAGTGATGGAAAAGCAATGATCAGGACTGTAGGTGGGTGGGGTATCATTGCTTTTCCATCACTAATTATGGAAAAGCAATGATACTGCACCCA
>Ga0136643_10013008_pt1 | contig 12425 bp, 9 predicted proteins | sample TergutLab28metaG_FD_96883 | JGI IMG/M metagenome (GOLD analysis project Ga0136643, IMG submission 96883) | Labiotermes labralis P1 segment gut microbial communities from Petit-Saut dam, French Guiana - Lab288 P1 (version 3) (version 3) | ecosystem: Host-associated > Arthropoda: Insects >...
AGGTGGGGGTAGTGCCATGCGGTTGGTTAGCTTCTACCGTTGTCAGTACCCATAATGGGTTGGATCGGTGAACATCGGGGCTTTGTTGTTGTTCCCTGGGCTTTTGATCTCTTTAGGGGGAGACGTGGAGTGGCCGGCACGGTCACCAGATTTAAGCCCGTGTGACGTTTTCCTTTGGGGATACCTAAAGGAAAATTTTTTCAAACATCGTCCTCGATCTCTTGAGGATTTGAAGGAAAGGATCCAACAGGAAATCGATTCCATTCCGCCTGGGCTAACCCGGACAGTTATGAAGAGCTTCCGGGAACGTCTTCAGCAATGTGTTGCAACGTCGGCTGCCTTATGTCTGATGTGATTTTTAAAAATCCATTAAAAACTGTTTTTAATGTACTTTTCAGAAATATATTCAATTTTTTTCTAGATGGCTTCTTTCATATTTTAATACCTTTTCGAAAAGTCGGAGGTCTTTATGCCCCACCCTGTATTTACAAGTGTACAAATGGGTACTTCAAGTAACAGTGAACTCATCACAAAAGCCATACGGGTAGGAACCTGAACAATACAATGATTTCCGTTTCCCATTCTTCATAACACGCCTGCCAGCATTCTGGTATATGTTTTACTATTTATTCCACAAAAATTGTTCAAAAAGTTAAAATTCAAGATAATTTGGTTTTTCTTCCATATTTTCCCTTTCTCGTTAAACAGAAGTGCTCTACTATGACCTCATATCACATCCCTTGCAATAAATTATTTTAAAACTCACTACCACACGACGTTACGTAATGATATGTCACCAAAAAATGCGCAGAATAACACATCATTAAATCATATTTCCTTCACAGCGCCCCCATTCAGTGTTCTTCGTACTTCCCGTGGTACACACTAGAAACTCACTCGCCTGGAGACACATATTAGACCTACAGAAATATTCTTCGTAAATTAATACGAGTGCTAATGAAGCCAATCTTGACGTGGAGGTTTGTCATGGAGGAGAAGCTAACAATAACCAGAACAGTCTGCCAGAGACCTTATCCTACACCAACTCACTGTCATGGAGATCCACATAAACTTTACTTCTGAGCTTCCTTCTCATATTGTCATCTAATTCAAACATCTGATACTTCATATATCTTGATATCAGGTTATTACAATTATGTAGTGAGACACCCATTACTTTAACGCGTCAACGTGCGGGTAAGCTGATGGCAGTGAGTAACGTGAACATTAGAGCTTCATCGGATGATACGGTGTGCTTGTGTGTCTCACTAGCAGGCTTACTTCAAGACTACAAATTACTGAAGTGCTGCAAAGTGAAGATGTCATTGGACTCTATCCTGAATGCGGGGAATATGTTTGACACCTTCAAAACGAATTCATAAAAAGTCGTTTTTAAATAACTTATTGCACTCCTAACCACATCCAATCCTATAAAAAAGCTTTTTTTTAATTCGAAATTCTGTAGAAATTTTTAATTTTCCTTCATGTTTGTTAAATGTTCTACCCATCTCCTTCTTTACTCAACTGAACCTAAGTATAGTAGGTGAAAATGGTGAATTACCGTTGTATTAAGGACATTAAACTTATGTTCACGCAGTGTGATGGCTAATTTAGATTCTAGCAGCACGAAAGCTTAATTTCCTTTTCTGTCAATGGCTATGTTTGTTATTTGAGAGTTACGTTTGCAGTTCAGGGCGACTTTGCAAAAGAAACTCTGCTTGAGAAGGGACCAGACATGTTTATCAGCAAAAGATAAAGCAAAGCAACGTAGGCTATGTCAGATGAGGCTTTACTGCTCCTGGTATAACATATCAGACTGTTCAGTGTCGTGATTACGTAGCACATTTACACTCTGGATGTTGACGGTTTGTATCTCGACCGGGATACCCGACAAGAGTTTTCTTCAGCATAACGAAGTGAGTTTCGGAATATTGGACAAACAAAACACTTCCGTATACTTCGGAATCCTTGCCTATTTTACCCTTGCATGAAGATCGTTATATAACTCAGGGTTCACTTAATCATTCCTTGGTTATGGTTAAGTCTCTATGATTGGTCGGTCTGAACATTACTGCTGCAAGGAAATATTACAGCCATGCCCTCTTTTCTAAAGGCTTCTTTGTTATTCTGCATGTTTCAATGGAACTGGCGCCACAAATCTACAGTTATAAAGTTAAGTGTGCGCCACAGACTCCACGCTACACTGAAGCAAATCAAATAATGCGTTTGTGTTTATTTTGTTGACCTTTTAAAGCCTACTGTTTACGTGATGCACCATTAAGACGTAACATTCAACAACTGTGTGCTCTGCCCACACTGTATTTATGTGTTTCGTATTTATCTGAGAACAAACAGCGACTAGTGCCACTTACAGCATAAACTGATTGGTTTTTATAGCCGAGATGAAAAGTGTTTACTGCGCGGTACGAGCTGTGTCTTAAAATAAAATGGCCTGCCATTCGTCTTTAAAGGGTTAATTATAACGAATAACGAACAAAATTTCAAATATTATTGTTGTACTGTAAGAACTTCCATATTTACATCATGCACCAACATTTCATCCATTTGCTGGTTTTGAGAGAATCGATAAAACTAGACTTAAGATTCCTGTAGGCCTAATTTAAAATATATATTTTACACTGGACAGGTAGAAATAAAAATGATTTCATCAAAAACCCCCAAATAAAATTCATATATATTAAAAATCTGAGATCTCACAAACTGCACAAGTCATTATAATCTTTATGTAGCACTGCAATATAAACATTATATATATTTATCTATGTGGTTCCTTTCTTTTATGTCTTCCTGTTGTATCTAAAATTTATTACAATCCATATTTTAGTTCCAGTACTATGTTATACTTGAAGGCAATCGTAAGGCCTCTTTAAAGAATGGAATGGTTATTGCACCTGTAATAAACGTTTTCCATTACGAGAAAAGTGATGTGTATTACTTCTACACATCATTTGTTTGAACTACTTACTTACTTACGCTCCTTTTTATTGGTTTCTGTTTCTACTTTTTTCAGATTTCGGTCTGCACAAGAAGTTTTTTCCACGTTATGTAGGTCTATATTGCGTAGTATTGGCATATAATTTCTTCTTGAGAAAATATCCTGTAATCAAAACGTAATTTCAATGTGGCTTTTAAGGAATGTTTAAAACAACTAATGGAGTTATTCTTGAACAAGGACTTACTGTTTCCGATAGCTTCTCTTTCCTTGTGATTGTGTTGTCCGTATGTCTAACAACTACGCCCTGACGGGGTATAACATCGTACCCTTGCAGGGTCGTTCGGACTTAAGCTAGTGGTAGACGTCATTGGATATAATTGTTTCAAAGAACAAATTACACAAGACTACATTTTTTTTCATTTATTTGATTACTAGTTATAGTTTTGGTATGAACACAGAATTTTTCCGGAGTGTACATATTTCCTCACTTTTCGTTGTATGGGGCACACTCGTAACATCTATTGGGACCATTAAATGGTAGATGTCTAAGAGATACTCTCCGAACATTTTTTACTACTGCCAGTTTTTTAAGTCTCTGAAATGTCTTTTACATTTGGTAAAACAATTTTTAATTTGTCCCGTATATTTCGTGTTACAGTCTGGGCACTTACGTTGGAAATTTCACTGTTTGAATATTCAAACAGTGGAATTAACCGATATAAAAAAGGTCTCTAGAAACCTTGTACGTGAGACACAACAAATTGGATTTTACGATAGTCAGTTCTTTCTTCTTGCAACTACCAACATTTCTCGTGAAACACAGCATGTTTATCTCGTTCCATATATCTCTCTTTGTCTTCTATTCGTGAATGTATTTCCGCATCATTCAACGATCATCACCCTCTGAACAGGCAACTATTAGGCAAAGGGCTGGACAACTGTGAAATTGAAGTCTATTCCCGGAGATGGCAGAAGTTTCTCTCTTCTTTGTACCGTCCACAACAACTCTGGTGGCCGCCCAACCTATCTAATGCGTACCAAGGGCTACTTTACTGGGAATACACGAGCTGGTGCGTGAAGCAGACTTCTCGTCCTTCCCTATTGTTAAGTTTGATAATGTTCCAAGCTATAACTGAAATATTCCACTCGTCTGTGTGCCTTGTTGCTTTATTAAAACCAGATAGATTATATCACACAGTTTCAACAGAAGGTAAAGCTTCCCCTTGCATGTCACTATAGCGTATGGTGACATAGAAGTATAGCTCCACGCATTGTTAGCATAAGCACTAGATGGAGGCGACTGGTCAGCTTCATGTCCCGGCCGCTTTATCTCCGGAGACAAAGTCGCCTATCATAGTGAAAAGGAGGCTCATTGGACCGGTCTGCATGATTAAGAAAAGAGATAAATTTCTGGGGCTGCCAGGAATAGAATTATGGTTCTTCAAATATGCAGCTCCTAGCTTTATTCTACACTAGAGCATCTCAACCCCACAGCATTAATTTTGTTAAATATTAATTAACTTTTTAATGGGCAAGCAACTTAGCGTGTCAACACCTGTCATATACCTGCCGTCATTATAAGACTTTCCAGGTAAAACTTATGTTTAAAAGCATGATTGTAGTTGAAAAGCTGAATTTAACACAGCGATGGAGAAAGAAGGCTACAGGATGTGACGAAAATCAAATAATCATTTGTCTACAACAACGTTAGCAGTTTATTCATCTTAGTAATTAACCAACTTGATGCACAAAATTTTGTTTTTCAATAAGTTTATTTCATGCCTCTACATGTTTCGAGCACATGTGCTCATCACCAGGAGGTCAAAATTGTATCATACAGCCTCTGGTATCATCACACCTATAGGTATGATGATACAGTTTTGACCTCCTGATGAGCACATGTGTTCGAAACATGTAGAGGCATGAAATAAACTTATAGAAAAACAAAATTTTGTGCATCAAATTGGTTAATTACTAAGATAAACAAACTGAGATGCACGGTCAGCAAAACATTAAAAAAAAGTTAGCAGTGTCATCAGAAATTTGTACATTTGAGACAGGAGTCTAACCAGGAATACTGTTAGATTATGACAGATATTCTTAAGAGCAGAGGCATAGGAAAATGGAGAATTTGTGCAGGTTCAGCGTGCTGGATACAGAAGACACGGTTCAAAATTTATGGAGACTCCAGTCAATATAAAAGAAAAAAAGGTCGGAATGAGCGAATTGGAATACCAAGTCCCATTAATAATATGGATAGTCTCGGAATAAATTGATCCCCGAAGTGGACTGTATTGTAATTAAAATTTTATACTGAGCCATACGAAGAACTGGCAGGATTAGCTGATTGGTTTTTTATAAGTATTTAATATGGTTGAGTGCATGGGAAAAAAGGGAATATCATTATATGGTTATTGTTAATTTTATAGAGACAGATTCAAACATTCATTGCAATTTAGTTCCTAATCATGTGGAGGGACGTATTTTGAATCTTTATAGTTTGATGCTCTAAGAGAAAAATGCGAAATAATTTATTAAATTTTGGAAGGATGAAGATGATTTATTCAATGAAATGGACGAAAGGGAAATGCTTTTAAGATGATAAATAGAACAGAATTTAAGCAAACAAACATAGCAGTTCAAAGCTGTAGCGTGATTAAGAAAGAAGGAATGTGATTATAACATTTGGATTGTACCTGTTTTGTAATGTTTAGTGGGACTTAGTTGGTGTTGGAAAACGGGGGTAGATTGAGGTACAGAATGTTTAATACATATACACATACCACAGAACCTAGAGTTTCCAAAAATGAGAGTAGGATGTGAAGTCACATAAATACAAATTATACTAAATATGCCACACATAGAGAATTATTACAATACAAATACTATAAATATTTCATTATATTATTAATCATCCTTAAACATAAAAAATGTATCAAGCCAGTAAAAATATTGTGTATTTAAGTATCCTGTAATGTTACTCTAAGTTATTCTTTTCATTTCTAAGACTCGTGAGACTTTTGGAAATTTCGAAGCAATCATAAAATACACTTTTCTTAAAATATCTAAGTTTGGTATGGTCTATGAAGAAGTTTCATTTTCCTTGTATGAATACTGTTTACAAATAGTTTCTTTGAAAATATTCTTGATTATTTAAAATGCAGTTCTTTAATGAAAATACACATTGGCAATAATAACAACTTTTTTTAAATACATGTCTACATGAAATTCCAGGTATTGCAACAACTGTAATTCTACCATCTTTCTTTTTTAAAGTAAATATTTTCCCACTGCTGACCAAATGATCCCACTAAATTATTCAATACCTTAACATAAAAAAATTGATCTGGATGTGGTAATGTTATTGATATGGACCACTGATCTGACTGAATAAAACGCTCCTTTTAACTTAAGAATTATTTGATCAGTATCAGTCTTCAAGCTTATGAGATTACAAATTTGTAAAAAAGGAACATTTTCCTCCCATTTCTTCTATACGATTATCTTTAGAATGAACACTTGGGCGCAGTGTGGCTATAAATTTTATTATATTCACTTTATCTAGATTTAGGACAAACTTATCAGCAGTAACCATTTACTCATGCAAGACATAACTAAATTCGGCACTATACAGAACCCATCATATCAAAATATTTACTAGGAAATGTCATTTTTTTCATCAGCAGATACTATGTGTTCTCATACGGAATTTATTCTCAGGGAAAGGTTATTTATTCACATTATGCAACGCAAAGGTCCTAGGACTGCCCTAGGGGAAAAGGCATGCTTTAATCTACTCCAGTTAAAGAAAAACATCCACGTTGTTCAGATGGTTTTACTTGAACTTATTTTCTTTTGTTTGTTAAATATGATTTTGACCAAACTGTACATAATCCTTGAATTCCACAGAATTTTTTTTAACAAACAAACTTTTATGATTTACATTGTAAAATTCCTTTGCCAAATCACATAACATTTCTCCCATATGCATTTTTTTATATGTTTGAATAAACTATTTGGTTGAAGGCGGCAGCTTCAGTAGAGATCTCTCTCATACAACGACACGGTTCTGAGACCAATGTGTTACAGATATGCACAGGATAGTTTAATGTGCTGTACATAACTTTCTCAAATATTTATTAAAAAGCAGTTCATAGTGACACAGGCTTTTAATATTGTTTGCAGAACATAAAGAGTGCGAAATACAAAACGCCTGGTGTTATGCAGACACAGCCTTCTGGAAACTTCGACTCAACTAATTAAGATATGATTTAGACAAGTAATCTTTATTTCAAAGTTTATATTTAAAAAAATCTGGAATTTCAGCGATAAAGTGCACTCATGAACATTATGTAAAGCTACTGGATTATTTGTACATCTCATACGTTGACCACACAATTACCCAAATGTCATGTTTGCAAACTAAACAAACTTAAATATATATGAGATATACAGCGGTGTCAGGTAGGCCTAATGTAGGCAAAATTTACTGATAAGAGAATGGGTGTGTGGGTTGGCTGTTACAGTGTGTGTAACTTCTGTAGCATAACGACAGTCATAACTTAAGAGTATTGCCTGACATTGACGCAGATACTGAACCAAAAATTTCGTGATTTCAACATAGGACAGATGTTGAGGTTACAAATGTTGAGTTGATTTCATTCCCGCTGACGGTTGTTAAAAGTTTATCACATACACCAGATTATCTCTCACAGACATTACTTTCAAACACCTTTATTTCACTCACTGCACTGACAAATTAAATATTTAAGTATTCTTCAGTCACCTCGACATGCTTACCGTTCCACCGAAAACCACCAACCACCGAGTTAATCGCGTACTGGTGGCTTCCACAAAAAAACTCGCCTAGCAACAGAATGTTAATGTACACTCATGACATCTTTTGGATTATTGATGAAAGCAGCCAGCAAAGAGTTCTAGATCTTATGTCGTCGCCTTTCTACCAGGACCTGCCTCGTTGGTTCGGTTGGGTCAGTGGAGGAAAGACGGCAACATAAAACAAATACCTACAGAAACCAAGCTACATAATTGGTATGGTACGTCAAACTAATTACTTTAATATTTTGTAATGTAATCCGTGTGACTGTGATAAAGCATTCTTATCCGAATAGGAAATCGGCCTAACAAAATCAAGCACTGGTATAGCATTTACGTCACATGTGACAAGGCCAGGAGAAAGTAAACCAGATGAGAGAAGAACGTAGGCCTATACTGTCACACATCCCCAGAACCAAATACGCAGACAGGGACTGAAGATAAATATTATTTAACATTACATTATTTGCTTAAGAACCAGGATCGTTACTTCTCATCCGTGTTTTTTTTTCCTTAACAGATCAGTGCTACCGACGTACGCATAAATGCGAATGAATGTCCCAAAACAAAACGATTTATCGGAACGAAACAACTGTATTAAATTTCCACACCTGAAGAGCACATTAGTAACACACTATTAGGAATATTAATAAATACCTACCCCAGAACTGAAAATGTATGAAGTGCAATTAGCATTTCATATCTGTAATATAGTTCCAGCAAAGTTACAGCGCAAGTCGAAATATTTTATGGGCAGAATTTAGTATTTTCTCTGCATTATCTTCTATCGGGAATCTGCATAACAGACATAAATTTACCGAATACCGATGACACTTTATTTGTGTATGAAACTTCAAAGTCTGTTGCAGTCGTGGATATAAATAGCATAGTAGAAGACAAAGCACTATGGTTCTGAAGTTTAGTCCCAATAACTTTGCTTGCGTTACAAACAGTCTCCGTATTCAAACGTAATGGATTTCAGTGAGAGTTACTATACCTAACTTAGGCCCAAACTGAGATAATAGAAACAATTTGCAGTAATAATTCTATCTACTTTCTGTACCGACGGCTTTGTTCCTGTGTTTGTCCACCGTACCATTTTCACGTTAATTACGGCTACGAATTCAGTTCCCTTCGGCCAGATGTTAATAGCATTGTGAAAGCTAGAGCATCAGGTTTGCGATGTTTGTCAGTTTGAAGTCCCCTGACCCTCCCAGCCATAACTCGAAGCTTGAACAACGTTGGTCGTTTCGTCAACTTGTCAACAAGTAGAGCACGGAGTCTGCACCATAGTACATACAAACATTAATTGTCTGGAATGGGCACTTCTGCCGAGGGGCAACTTCGTTATTGTAGAGAGCAAATTGTCGTGGATGATGAGATTCTTTTAGAGGGCCACATTTTAAAATCATTTCTCACTTCCCTTTGCTAAAGGAGTGAAAATTGCAGGCATTAGAATTTTAAAATTGGTATGTTTTCGGTCGTCATGCTTTTGTTAAAGAACCAAAGTGTACATAGGTGACCCGTACGGTGCCTAACGGATATACGCCAACACATAAACTTTTGAGGTAAAAAAACGTACCTACACAAGACACATCACTATGCGGCAGGGGCTTGGATGTTTCAGATTGAAAACTTTGATATTAAATGTTACTATGCACATAAAAACATACAATATAAACATGATGCATCGGCGAATTTTACTAAATAATATGTCATAATCACATTCAACATTCCCCATTTTTATACATATAACTGTCATTACTGACAATAAAGTTTGTATATTTTAAGTGAAAGTGTTAATTGTATAATCCTTTGTATTAATGTCTCCCTGAGGACGACGATTTATCACTGAAACATGTAGCGGAATTTATGTATATGGATGACGTGATTGTATGTAAATTCTGTGCATTTTGTGATGTATGTGGCTGACTATAGCCACAATGTTTGGAACGAATAATATTAAAGGTTTGCAAGTTAGTCCTAAATGGTCTGTGCGCACTTTAGTCCCTCTTAACCTAGATAATTTTTATCACAACAGCCACAACATTCCCTAGAAAGCCTATGGCTCTCAGACCAATATAAATAATTGTGTGTGTGTGTGTGTGTGTGTGCGCGCGCGCGCGCTCACGCGATGTCAGATTTTTGTGAATTGCAGGAGCCTACAAGTTTTTTATTACATTAAATTGCATCATACTTTATAATTTATCTCAGTATTTAACCAACTTGATGCACAAAATTTCTTTCACAATAAGTTTTATTTCATGCCTCTACAAGTTTCGAGCACATGTACTCATCATCAGGGGGTCAATGTGATGATACCAGAGGCTGTGTAATGCAATTTTGACCCCCTGATGATGAGTACATGTGCTCGAAACTTCTAGAGGCATGAAATAAAACTTATTGTGAAAGAAATTTTGTGCATAAATTTGGTTAAATACTGAGATAAATATACTGAGATGCACGGTCAACAAAACGTCAAAATACTTTATAATGTTTAATCTTCGCCTAATTTAATCAGAAATCTATATCAGATTTTTATTATCGTTTTAAAGTATTCAATTTTTAAGCAATTCTCAGGTCTTCAGTATGCATAGTTATATTCCGGCTGCTTGTAAGAGTGAAATGAAGATGTGTTTTACTTGCTGAAAGACGGTTTGTGATACGGAAAGTAACGTTGTACCCTGACGCAAACGGATTTATGTTATTGGAAACACGACCTGTGACTTAGACTGATGTCTCTCAGCTCAACTTTTCAGGAATCATAAGACGGCTAGAACTCAATACTTCGAAGGGAAAACCGAGTCTAAATACATTATAAGGACTATCTTATCCGCGGATATGATATGGGAGATATATGGCAACTGATGTACTTGCTTCAGAAGCATGAAACAGACTGTGGCTACTTTGTAGCATGTGACAAGCCTTGAAATTATCCCACATTTCTTCTTCATTTCACCTACATTCAACTTTTTTGTCCGTTCAATTCATAACTCACTCTTTGACATCGTTTATTTCACACTCTCCCAATAAAGATCTCTCAGTCATTTTCACGAATTCCCCAAAACAACAAATTTCTTTCTAGATACTGAGGTTATAAAATTGTGCAAATAATGAGATCAAGTTGGGAAACACTGGCTGAGTGCAAGAATTAATTGCAAGCAACTAGTTTTGTCGTTATGACTATGCCACCTGTAAAGCCGAGGGGAGTGGTGGATGGTTGTAATTACAGCTAATTGCCCACAAAGTTTCTCGTTTCATAATAACAGGCGATATTCGTGCAAATGTTTCATAATTGCACAAATTAAGTTCTGCCATGTGTCTGTGCCATTATAATTCGAGGAAATTGGTATAACCTTTAAATTATTATATTTTATGACTGATATCGTTTTTTTAACCAAAGATCACAATATAAGCAGCAATATCGTTTCATATTCCGTAGGTGCATATTTCATATCTCACGTGACATGCAGTTTTACGTGACTCAGTTTGTTTCATGCTCCTTATAATTTAGTGAAGATAAAATTCAGGAATACATCTGAATTGGTCATGAATTCTTGTCCCATCGTTCAAAACTAGCTGTTTGCATCTTAATTTTGATACAGTTTGGAGCAAGTCTTGTTTCGTCACCAGCCTTCCGTGGATATCTCCTACCCCCCTTTCAGAGTATAAATATTTTGTAAATACCCAACAGGCTACACGGCGTCGTGTTCAAGAACATTAGCTTCCATAATCGTCGCCGTCAAACGACTGAGACTAACACTCATACGATTTTTTGCGACGAATATTTTTGAAAGCGATATTAAAGACACAAAGGCTAGGAGAGTACTGTCAGTCATAGAAGTATTCTTATTAATTATGTTGAAATTCATTAGGCTTCGACTGACCTATAAAAAGAGCCATCATCAGACAGGAGTATACAAACGGAAAAGTACACACTTGTTACACTACATAGTTGTAGTATTGTATGCTTTTAGCTCTCAATTTTTATGTCATAAATATATATGATACATGAAGGTAGTCGGTCTAGCGACTCGCTACGGGCTGGACCGTCCGGGAATCGAATCCCGGTGTAGGCGAGATTTTCCGTACCCGTCCAGACCGGCCCAGTGGACCGGTTCTTTCCCGTGTTGAAGCGGTCGGGGTGTGGCGCTGACCACCCATCCCATCTAGAGTCGAGTTTAAAGAAAAAGTAGAGCTATAACTCTACTCCCCCTCTGGACCGCCGGGGCCTGTTCTAATACAAAATTTACCTTTCATCTTTTATGGTCAGAATATTTTCACCATTAACTATCCTGATAGAATTACCATCGAATCAATAACGGAACGTTTATGTGAGAGTTGAGGCTTCCTCCGCAGTACAGGTGAAGCTTCCGTTCTTCTGGGATGTTAAACAGCGTTGGTTGGCAAATGTTTACCGACGTTGCGGGATGACCTACAAGACCCATCTGTAAGTTTCAAGCAAATTCTGGACTACTTGACCCTTGCAAATGGGAACACCTCAGCACTAGATGGGAGGTGAATGGTCAACGCCATGCCCCCCCCCCCCCCCCTTAACCCCGCCAAAAACCCCGGACCCATTTACAAGGGAAAAAGAGCCATACAACACGAAGAGGGTCCAAATGTGGGGGGG
>Ga0136643_10013009_pt1 | contig 12425 bp, 4 predicted proteins | sample TergutLab28metaG_FD_96883 | JGI IMG/M metagenome (GOLD analysis project Ga0136643, IMG submission 96883) | Labiotermes labralis P1 segment gut microbial communities from Petit-Saut dam, French Guiana - Lab288 P1 (version 3) (version 3) | ecosystem: Host-associated > Arthropoda: Insects >...
CCACCCACCCACATATCTACCTATCCACCCATCTACCTACCTACCCAACCACCCACACACCCACCCACCCACATACCTACCCACCTACCTACCTACCTACCTACCCACCCACATATCTACCTATCCACCCACCTACCTACCTACCTGTAGTTCCTTGACTTCATGTTTTCCTGGTATGTTGCTCACGTATTTTGTGAATGACTTTGAAATAGTCCCAGTCGCCCATATTATTACTGGTATCACATTTGTTTTTACATTCCACATGCGCTGTATTTCTATTGTAAGGTCTTTATATTTTAGAAATTTCTCGGCTTCCTTTGTAATCACATTTCTGTCTCCTTAGATTGCAAAGTCTATTAACATACATGTTCCTTTTCATTATCACGGATTATTATGTCTGTGGTTATTATTATCATTATTACTAAGATATTATTCAAATGAATTTAATTGTTATTTATCTTATGCTCTGTTAGGTACATCAGCACATTAAGGATTTGTATTTTTGTACCGAGTGATGATTTTTGTGTGTTACGTATTACGTGGGGTTTCCTTTCGATTTTTTAAATTTCTGGGTAATTTTGACCACAGCTCCCCCCCCCTTCCAGCCCGATTGCCCGTGGAGGTAGTGTATTTATACACACATTCTCTGCAACTCTACAATTTCTTAGCTACATGCCGTGTTTAATTGCTAAATGAATGGGCAAGGAAATTTTGATTGCTGTTCAGAATAGACAGATTTGGTGGTGAGAAGAACGTTTTTTGATATTTGTGCGAGAAAAATTGCGTCTCTAAATTTCTCATTTAAAGCTCGTCACGGATAACAGTCACCGGGTAATGTTAACCATTAGAGGGAGTACCATTCTGCATTACCAGATCTGAGATCTCCACAGCGTGCTGCTGATAATTCAATTCAATTCTTCTGAGATGCTACTCGGTTTCGACTGTAATATAGCTACTGAAGTGTTAATATTATGCACCTTCCCTGTAGGTGTCTTATATACAGTGATTTATTTCTAACTAACTGCACAATATACAGTTCTAATGCTTGCTCCTATGTGTTTCGACCACGAACAACATTTATCTTCAGGAATGTACATTATTTGAGTACACATGCAGTGTATTGCAACTTGTTTCTTCAAATACTGTACCCCCCTGAAAATGGCTGCCGTTTGTGGCCGAAACAATTAGAAGCATAAAAACTGCATATTGTACAGTTAGTTGGAAATAAATTTGTGTTCAGTTGCTGAAATTTCGAAGGATTATAATCTTAGCGTAAAACAGTGGACCTTTCTTTATCCACAGTGTCTTCGTCTTCCTGTTCACATAGTGGAGTGTGTGACGCTACAGATGAAAGCACTGAGGTTTTTGAAAAGTCGGTGTGACTGTTTCGCGGTTGAAAAGGCCAAATAATCCAGCAGACTTGGATTTTCTGCATTACATATCGTTTAACTTATGTTTTGGGGAAAATACTGAAGCGTATTTTTGGAACAAACCTTTTTTTTTTTGAACAGCTGGTCCCCTCCCTCCCTCCCTGCAAAGCGTCATTCTGTGTTACTATAGCAGTAGCAGAGAAAACTATATCTGTTGTTCATGGTCACACGAAGAACAAGGATGTTACCGTCACTTTGAAGAGCCTTACTCAATAATTCATTATCCAGTTCTCAAGTTCTCTGTCACCCCACGTGTTTGGAGTGTATGTATTACAAATTAACACATATGTAATTACACATCTGTCCTCGTGTATAAGTGATCTGTCACAGTCCCCTCTTCTCCTCAACTCACCCTTCAACTGTAGATCGCAAAGGGGAAGGAAGTCGTGATATCCAATCGGCAGCTTGTCCGAGGTTACATTTAGCCCACGTTAGAACCGTCGAGAGCTTCAGTCCGGCGGACGCTCAAGGTGTTCTCGGTACGGAGAGTCATGCACTGTTCGAGGGGGCGTAGCTACGTGAGACACACATGAACCCCCAGACGAGGTACGCCTTTGGACTTTTCACACGTTTAGAATTGTGAAGAATTTCGGAATAAGGTGAGTGGGAACCTGAAGATCTATAAAATGTTTAGATTTCTGTCGTGGTCTCTTGGGTTACACCACAGTGCACACTGGTAGGGAGGAACTTAATGTGAAGTTTTGAACAATGTATTTTCGGTACAAAGTTTTCTGTTTAAATTATTTCAAGTTATGTATTTAAATACGCCGGCAGATGCTAAGATATAAAGAGCAGTGATGGATGAACGAGCATGAATATAGTGTTAATGCGGGAGGTATCTATGGTATGATTAATTCATTCATCCTGTATTCTGTCTTACGGCAGGTCCATAACCTCTTCCATAGCGAGTCTGGAAGACAGTGCTAGCTAGTACGTCTTCTTTAAATTTTCAGTACCCTAATTTCCTTAAGGCCAGCCAGTATCTGCTTACGTCTTCTTCCCCGTCTTCCCTTCACTCAAAACCTCCCTTATTTCTTCCTATAACTTGTTTTAGAGGGCAATTCCCACGCAAAATGTGAACAGTCCAGTTAGCCCTCATTCTTTTCATTGTACGTAAAATATTCGTCACCTAGTTGACTATATGTGATACTTCTCTATTTTTCACGCGATCTGTACAGCTGACCTTTTCCTTCCTTGTCCGACACCGCATTTTGAAACATTTCTGGTACTTCTGATCTACTTCCCGCAATGCCCAATTTTCAACACCACAGAAAGCTCCAAATGGAAAACAACTAATTAAAAACGAAAGACTCTATGGATATGCATGAATTGTGGACGGAATAATACAGAGTTGGGACAACTGAGGAAATCATTGCCCATTTTCAATCTGTCCACCGTAAATCCCATATGTATATAGGTGGTGTTAAGCCTGCGACTAACCATTTTATTCCTGACACGTCAACAAAGGAACCCTATGACACTGTACCATAACGTAGAGAAAAAAATTGTGCACCTGCAATTGGGCCCTTAAATTTTTCAAGCAAATAAAATATGTTGAGGACGACTTACTGCAGTGTCTGTGGTTTTAAATCCAAAATGGATAGGAAATTAAATACGCATGAACAAACAGTAACCTTAGGTCCAATTGAATCTTGACGGACAATGTAGCAAATGCACTTTGTGGCTGATTGGGTAACACTTCTGTTTCGTATTCCAGGAGCCCCAGATTTTAAATTTCTCACACATCCTTTAATGAGTTTCTGCATTTTTTTTTTGTCCGGCCCTCAACACAAATACCCCAGCAGCACTTCAAAATAAGCCGTAGTTGTATCCTTCCACACCAATTACTTTTCATTATTTACTGTTTATTCTAGCATTCGGCGCCTGATACACAGAGACATTGAAAGCATCGCTAGTGAAATGATACTGTGATATATTTAGTTGTGAAATCTCTAGAAATATGCATACAGAAGCATTTAATAGAAACATGCATACAGAAGCATTTAATACAGCCATCAGGGATACATCACCCTGCAGGCAGGGGAAGAACCCTGTTTGTTATTGTACAGTTGCGTTCCTTTTTGTTACTTTATAATATCCCTTGCTCAGGATATGAAATTTTGAATTGTGTATTATGGGTCTATTATAATGAGTCAAGAATCCGGATACCACGTTAACCCTTAGCCCGCTAACGTGGAAAATATGGTGAGTTGCTAATAATGCCAGCAGATGGCAGATGGGATTTAACTCGGCGTTTAAAGGGTTAAAGGGCAAAGTAGATAATAGCTGCCTTGTACCCACCCTTAAAACCGCCAAGGAATTAAAAGTCAATCAGCTAGAATTTTTCTGAATAGCAATAGCAAGAACACTATTTACTTCCTTACTCACTCCAAGGAGCAGAGTCCTTCTTGAGAGGCTAAACGATTTTCAGCTAATCAAGTAATTCCCCGCATTTCATGGAACCCGAAGGTTCATTACCGCATACACAAAAGCTCGCCACCTGTCCCTGTCCTCAGCCAGCTCGATCCAGTCCATATCCACACATCCCACTTCATCTTAGTATTATTGTCCATCTAAGCCTGGTTCTCCCAAGTGGTCTCTTTCCCTCAGGGTTCCCCACCAAAACCCAGTATAGGGGAAAGTTGCCTAATATGGGGAGGGTTTTTCAAGCCGCTATTAAACTTAGAAAAATGTTGTAAAACTTCTCAAAACACAAGTGAAACTTAATTTGATTAATGAAGAGACAGTTGCTACATAAATATCATAGATTATGAAAAGAAAAAACGGGTGTAAAATTCGTTTCCGTAAAAGCTTCATCTCCCCAAATTAGGCGCACACGTGTTCCTAATTTGGGGAGGTGAGTGCGCCTAATTTAGGGAGGTAAATAATTTTCACAGAGAGCACAAGGAATAGTTACAAAATAAAAAAAAATACAAATAAAAAGGATACAAAATAGGAACAAAACAGTGTTTATCCCTGACAAGTCTCACCAACAAAATCTTCCTCCACACCAGCACAAAGTGTGTTCTCCCATCTGAAACATTTCGCACATCGTATCTAGTCTTCTCCATTGTGGTCTTCAGAGAAATGACCAGTACAGCGTCTTGTTCCTCATCTCCTTCCATCGAATCGTCAGCGAAAGGAACAGCTAGGTCAGTGTCCGAATCTGATGGAGTGTCAGACGGAGCTGGTTCCCAGCAAAACCTTCTCTTCCGTCTTTTTGAAGGACCAAGAAGAACATTCGACGCAGGCCGACTGGTTTTGGATTAAGTGGCCTGTTTTATCTTCTTTTTCTGAGTTGCCTCAACAAATTTTTTGTAAGGCGAACTCGTTATTTTCTTTGCTCTTCCACCACGAGGATTTGGCTTTAGGTTCAGGCTTGGCACAGGACTGATATTTAGTGATCGGAGAGCCTCAATAGAAGCGAACGGCGATAAATTAGCAGAACTGAATGATGGCTGATCGCTGGTGTTTACCAAAGCATGACGGTTCACAGGAGCAGCAAATTTGTCCTCTGAAGACAGAGGGAAATCATATGGTCTGAAGATGTTCTTGTCACAAGGAAAGAGGCCATTAGCCGCTGTTTCCCCTATTGCAGCTTGCTTGTATGCATTTCCGAATAGTTCGACAGTCTGGTAGACAGTGACGACTCGCCCTGGGTGCGAACGGAGCCATTTTTTCAATTTCTTGGCAGTAGAATGTTTTCAGGGACCCCGTGAATGCTTTATCCAAGGGCTGCATTTTGTGGCTGCTGTGAGGTTTGAGGCAAATGATGTCAACATTATTCTCTCGAGCTAAAGTAATGACCTCCAGATTCTTAGTGTGTGAATAGTGCCCGTCCAGTGCTAAGATAACAGGATCTTCTTTTGTCGGCTTTGTATGTGTGATAAAATGAAATCACTGGGAAAAAATCTCGTTCTGTATCCACCCCAAGGGATGACACGTTTGGATTGATCCAGACGGTGTCCCATTCATCAGTTCTTGTTTCATATTTTTCCTTGGCAATACCAGTAACGGAGGTACGAAGTGTCCAGTTGGACTCATACAGTTGACGACTGTCACAAGAGATCCCCGTTCTGCGGATTGAAGAGAAGACATCTGGCGCTCGTCTTTCAATCCTAATATTTTCGTTTGTTTGTGTGTACAAGAGTGAAGCCGGTCTCATCGCAATTATAAGGTCTTGCCGCATTATGTTCAATGGTGTCCATTGCAGGTTCGTAGATTTTAAAAAATTAGCTACTGATGCAGGAGTGAAACCCCTCGCTCTTGAGAGTGGAAGAACTTCGGGGGTTCTAACTGAAATTTGTGGATGACGACGTAGGAAATTTTTCAACCACTTCCTTCCAGCCTTTTCATTTCTCTTGCAAAATTGGTTTTTAATTCCGTTTCTTACAGCAAGTTGGTAAGCGAGACGCATGACGTCTGCCACTGTCAAGACAAAAAACTTTCTTTCCATCAAAAGACATTGCTCAGCCAGATCATTTTCTGCTTCACAAGGAAGAACTTGCTTCCTACCCAGTTTTGTTTATACTGTTTCACTTGAGCTTTTCTTCCGATTTCTAACATAACGCTCTAGTGTTGTTTGTGGTACGTTGAAAACTCTGGATGCTTTGTAGCTTTCCATTTTCTTGTTCCTTATAGCCTCAATAGCTTTCTTCATCCATTCAGGGTCCCATTTTTTCCCTTTGAGCCATCTGTAATATTATATAACCCAGAAGCAATAATTCACAAGGTACTGACTTCCTAATATGGGGAGCCCCATTTTAGGTTCTTCAAACCTCCCCATAATAGGTGCAAACATGTGTTCGAAAAAAAAAAGGCGGATAAAACAGAAGGACATAAAATTGTACCTATGAAACAAAGCTAGGGTTTAAGATTGCACTTAACAGAAAACTGAACATCAAACTAATTCAGAAAAGTAGCTTACCTTCAACGGCTTATGAGTCACAGTTTGGCGATAAGCAAAAATTTCACAGCGCACCAAAACAAAGACGCTCAGTCAGTATTGAAGTCCGGAGCAACTGACCGTTTATACTTTAATTACAAAGGACAGCCTCATGTGCTTGATCATTCACATTCTTAAGCGGAGTGTGCAGCACCTCCTGGTATGAAATAATGCACCTCCCCATATTAGGCGACTTTCTCCTACTTCTTTCTTCTCTCCCATACCCACTGTTCAATACGAAGTAGGTTTGCAGCTAATAAAATTTCCCAGCGTCGTGTAATTTCTATTGGGTAATGCGGAAAACAGCCCTCTAGACCTCAGCCATATCTTTCGCTGTAGTCTTCTCTGTCTCTCTTGCTTTTTACGCCAGCGACCAGATGTGTCACTGCTACGGGCCACATATTTTGGAGTAGTGGACCGGGGGGGTTAAATGGACGCTGCTGAGAAATAGCTTTGCTTTCTCTATTTGTCTCTCTCTCTAACACAACATTCAAATTGCGAGGTGTGGCAGGAAATTCTCCGCAAACCTAGCCTCTTAGCAGATGATCTCTAGAAATTCTATATATAACGAAGTTATAATGTTCAAATATTAATTTTTTTGAGACATTGGAAGTAATTTGTTCCATTTCATTAGTATGGCGGCGCAATACTAGCTTTACCGGAGAGTTCGCGTCTGATTATAGCGTAATTTCCAGGCACCTGTCTGCAAGAAATAAAAACTTATTGTGGCTCGTATTTAAGGAACCAACTGCATCAAGTGTTAAAATTGTGCAGGTGCCCGACGTGACGGCTTATGTGGCGAAAAGTATGGTTCTGCTCATTCTTGGGACTAGATGTTTTGAAACGTTAACTACTCCGTTCTGGAATGGTTCTGGTAGTACCATTCAATATAAAGAAAACTCATAATTGCAAATGATGTCTAAGTGTTTACCCAGATTTGTCAAATTGTTTAAACAGCAGCATGAATCACTGCACGAATAATAATAAAAAAAGATAAAACTGAGTCATTAGCAGTCTTAGGTTTCTTGTTTCGTAACTAGAAGGCCACGGCTTCCTTGCGGCGGCGACTACGTCCTGAAAATATCTTACGGGATTTTACCTTGTGTCTTTGGACACACCTTTGCCGACTTGACGAAGGATCGAATCTTTATGGCCCAAGCACGGCTTCACCCTGAGGAAGACGGCCCTAATATAATTCGAAGCGCCTGGAACTATTCACCAAACGACTCAGCGTGATGTCCCAGAAATTTTTAATTTAAAACTACACCGCTGTGAGCACTTCAAATCTCGCATGAAACATATTTCCCCTTGAGAAAGTTCTTCAACAGCTTCGCCAATTCGCATGTACCAAAAGGTAACTCATTTCCATGTTAAGCAAAACCAGCCAGTGGACCCGCACCTACTCCACGTAAATTAATCCAGATTAAAACTTTTAATTTCTACAATACCCACTTTAGTAATCTTAGCAATTGACCAACTTAATGCACAAATTCTTGTTTTATAATAAGTTTATTATATTCCTCTACATGTTTCGACAACATAGTGCCCGAAACATGTAGAGGAATGTAATAAACTTATTATAAAACAATAATTTGTGCATTAAGTTCGTCAGTTGCTAAGATTATACTGAGATGCACGGTCCACAAAACATAAAAAACCCACTTTAAGTAATTTCCTTCCATTGACATGAATGTGTCAAGTAATCCTTTCAATTTAACAAGAAATATTTCCACTGAAATATTTTATGATCTTAACCTAGCTTAGGTCTGTGTGTCCAAGCAATTATATCCTCACTCATTTTGTAGTGCTAATACCATTTTTAATAAGCACAAATTATTAATGTCGTTGAATCCAAGTTTGTCAACAATCCTGTCACTCATCTCTAAGCCTCTAAAAGGTCTAACCTCGTTATCTTGAAGCATAAAGTTTTACACCTACATAAACTTACTCCACGGAGCAGAGCCTTTCTTGAGAAGCTAACTATTTCTCCGCCAGTCAAGAAATTCCGCTCATTTTTGTGCAACCCGAAGTTTCATTACCCCTTTTACAATTACCCGCTACCTGTCACTATCCTAACCTAGGTCAACTCAGTTCATGCCACCACATCCCACTTCCTGAAGATCCATTTTAATTTCACATTCTATGGTCCGTGCATCGTGATATACTTGCTCAATGAAGACCAACAATATACACATTTCTTTCTTAATTTATTTCTACAGTCTGTCCGTTACATGTTTCGAATATAGTAACTGTTCATCACCAGGAGGCATTTACTGTATGTATACTCTATTTAGTGACAACGTATATATATCTTATGAGTAAATTTGCACAATTTTAATGTATTTTCAGCATGATAAATACTATATGCTGCCTCCCGATGATCAAGAGTTACTCTCTTTATCGTTGCACCGTGCATTCTGTAGTTCATTTAATTAATACACCAACAAATGCACATATATTCATTTAATGATCTAAAATTCACATTTAAACACTTAAAATGCTCCTACATGTTTCGATCACACGATCATCCTCAGGGAGCACACATTGTTCCTTGCTAAAGTTATAGTTTAGAAACATTCAGTGATTAACATCGTTTAGTTGAGATGGTGCTGTCTTAGGCTATACGTCGCGCAACGCACATCCATATTCAGGCTCATTCTGAACACAATACACAAGACATGCTGTCACAGCACCAACTCAACGTAACGATGTAAATCACTGAGTGTTTATAATCTATAACTTTAGCAAGGAACAATGTATGCTCCCTGAGGATGATCGTGTGATCGAAACATGTAGGAGCGTCTTAAGTGTTTTAATGTAAATTTATGATCGTTAAATGAATATATGTGCATTTACTTTAATAATACCAACTAATGCACCTATATAAAAATTTTTCACACTAAAACTTTTAAAATTGCTCCAAAATATTTCGATCCCATGATCATCTTCAAGGAGCCATATTGTTCCTTGCTAAAGTCACATATTAAAACCACTCACTAGTTAATTTCCTTATATTAACAGAGTGTTGTGACAGCATGTCGTATTGTGTTGAAAGTGCACCTGCCTATGGGTGTGCGTAGTGTGTAAGGAAATTAAATAGTGAGTGGTTTTAATATGTGACTTTAGCAAGGAGCAATATGGCCCCATTAAGATGATCTTAAGATCGAAACATGTTGGAGCAATTTTAAATGTTTTAGTGTGAAAAAATGTTTTATATAAGTGCATTAGTTGGTATAATTTCAGTGACTCTACGGAGTGCACGTGGCAACAATAAAGATACGTGCATTTGTTGGTGTATTAATTCAACAGAATAGTTACTCTATTTGAAATATACAGAGTATGGATTATTGTAATAAATTAAGAAAGGAAAGTGCATCTTGTTCGTCTTTATTACGCAAATCCATCTTAATATTTTCCTCCCATCTACACCTGGGTTCTACATAAACTAAGACTTACAATTTTGTATATTTCAACAACTAATGGCTGCAATAAATTTAGACTCTCTTGGTGAAGTCATTTTTCTTTTCTATTCAAGTGTCATAATGATTAGTTTTACGATAATATGCCTGTTTACCTAAAAATTATCGTATGTGAGCATTGTACTTTTCCTGGCTTTAGAGGGATAGCTACTTATGTAAGACCCTTACATCATGTACGACACGAAACTTATTTTTCAAGGTCTCAAATTATGGATGGCAACTGCCGCTATTGTTGGAAACTATCCGTGAACACCAAGTTAATTAGTTGTCACTTCAGACATACCGTCACTAATTTGCTTGAACTGAGTGGTGTCCAGCAAAACAATGCTCGTTGTTGTATCACAGGTGGTCATGATCAGTTGAAAAACTCTCGTCCATAAGTCCTGTGGATTATGACTCTGAACAAAAGAAAAACGGTCACAACAAGTGTATTAACCCTTCAACATGCAACATAAAAATTTCAAGTGAAGATATGTGACCAGAATTAGTCGAGCCTAATTATTCATTCAGCCGATCCCGGTGGCCGTGCGGTCTAACGCGTAGGTCTGCGGCTGCTTGATTGCTGGTATCGCGGTTTCGAATCCCGCTGATGGTATGAATGCTCGTCTGTTGGGAGTGTTGTGTGATATGTACTTAGCGGCCTCTGCGAGGAGCTGATCACTCGTTCAGAGGAGTACTACTGAGCTTGCGCGTGTGTGTTTAATTGTGTGTGATCTAGAAACCTCAAAGATGAGGCGGCGGCCTAGGCCCGCTTTGGGCTGTAACTCAACTGAAAAGAATTATTCGTTGATGAATTATGTACCTAATTAGGTTTACCAAATGCAAAGTTTTATATTAATGTTTCTTATCTTTTATTTCGGTACGCGTTGGCGCAGTTGGGCCACTGCGCTGGAAGCCCGGAGGTTGCGGGTTCGATTCCCGATGGTATCATTGGAATTTTTTTTATTGGGGTCGATTCAGCCTCGAAAATGAATGAGTACCCAGGAATATTTCCTGGAGGCTAATGACGGCTGGTGCGTAGAGCTGTCTAAAAATTTCAAATTCTTTTTTTTACTCAACAATTCTAATGATCGCTTTACATGAAGATAACGGCCGGTGCTTGTGCGCTTCAACCTCCGCGTTAATATTTTGTCGATGGACAGAGTGGGCACAGCTCTGCTGACTCCCTTCAGAGTTCCTGCCGTGCTTAGCAACGATGTGGAGTTCAGGAAAATGAAATTAAAAATTGTATCATTAAAATTCTGTAAAGGTAAAGATAAGGGTAAAATTTAGCTTAGAACAGGCCGCGATTGCCCAGAGGGGGAGTAGAGGTATAGCTCTACTCTTTCTTTAACCGTGGCGCTAGTTGGGGTGGATGATTACGCCACAATCCGGCCGCTTTACCCCCGGCAAAAGACCCAGTACCCATTGTATAGGAGGCTGGGTGGTCCCCAGGAACCATCCGGACCGTTGCGGAATATCTCGCCCTCACTGGGTTTCGATCGCCGGACCGTCCAGCCTGTAGCGACTCGCTATACCGACTGAGCTATCGCTGCCCCTATCATTAAAATTCTGTATGTCAAAAAATCAATTTTTTTTTTTCCATTTCGTTTGTGGCTTTTCTATATACTCTGCCAGAGCTGTAGAATTGAACCGCACACCGATTGTAGCAACGTTGCTGGGATTTTTAATGGAGCTAATGCACCGTGATATTTGTGATATGTACCTATTTTGTAATTATTTTTATTCCGGTTTAAAGTTTAACATTTATACGAGTAAATATTCTCCTATTTTCTTGTACGATTCTATAAAAATAGCGCCAAATTACTTGACCATGACCGCTAAAATAGCATTTTGTTATGTTCTGACATGTTTCCTTACCTCACAAGGTCATCTTTAGACCCTGTAACGAAATAACGAACAAGCTATTCAGTGTAATTACAGTTTAAAGTCCAATTGCTGATTGTGTAATTTCTAGAGTAAAAAATAGAATATTCAAATAAATTAGTACTGTATAAAATTAATACTAGTTTGTCATATATATGTATGTATGTATATATATATATATATATTTAATAGACTGTCTTTAACATTCTTTCTTTATCATTGTATAATATTTTAATTATGTCACTTTGAAGTTACTATATGCCTAACAGCCTCTTAGCTTGCTGAATTTGTGTGTGTGTATATACTTACTTACTTACTCCATGGTGCAGAGTCCTTCTTGAGAAGCAAACTGGTTTGCAGCTACTCAAGAAATTCCCCGCATTTCACGGAGCCCGAAGGTTCATTACCGCACTCACAAGCGTCCGCCACCTGTCTCTATCCTGGGCCAGTCCAATCCAGTCCATATACCCACATCCCACCTCCTGGAGATCCATCCTAATATTATCAACCCATCTATACCTAGGTCTCCCCAGTGGTCTCTCTCCCTCCGGTTTCCCCACCAAGACCCTACACGCTCCCCTCTCCTCACCCATATGCGCCACATGCCCAGCCCATCTCATTCTTCTCGATCTTATCACCCGCACAATATTGGGTGAGGAGTACAAATCATTTAGCTCCTCGTTATGCAATCTCCTCCATTCCCCC
>Ga0136643_10013010_pt1 | contig 12424 bp, 7 predicted proteins | sample TergutLab28metaG_FD_96883 | JGI IMG/M metagenome (GOLD analysis project Ga0136643, IMG submission 96883) | Labiotermes labralis P1 segment gut microbial communities from Petit-Saut dam, French Guiana - Lab288 P1 (version 3) (version 3) | ecosystem: Host-associated > Arthropoda: Insects >...
ATCCTGGGTCAGCCCAATCCAGTCCATATGCCCACATCCCACCTCCTGGAGATCCACCCTAATATTATCCACCCATCTACGCCTAGGTCTCTCCAGTGGTTCCTTCCCTCCGGTTTCCACACCAAGACCCTATACACCACCCTCTCCTCACCTATACGCACCACATGCCCAGCCCATCTCATTCTTCTGGATTTTATCACCAGCACAATATTGGGTGAGGAGTACAAATCATTTAGCTCCTCGTTATGCAAGCTCCTCCATTCCCCCGTTACCTCGTCCCTCCTAGGTCCAAATATTCTCCTCAACACCGTGTTCTCAAACAGCCTCAGCATCCTTTCCTCCCGCAATATCAGCGACCAAGTTCCACACCCATACAAAACAACAGGCAAAGTTATAGTTCTATATATCTTGATCTTTAAATTTTTGGATAGCAACCTGGAAGACAAATGGTTGATTACAATCCGCAAATACCTACACTAATCACACACGTTAATATAAAAAGGCAGTGAATAATTACGCAGTTACAATTAATAAATTTAAACCTTAACGAAGAACTGTGAAATCTGAAGGCTGGCCAAAAGAGTTGTTTGTCAGCATGTACTGTCAGTATCAGATGACAACGGAGCTGAAGATGGGAAGGCTGAAATACAACTGCAGATATGTTTAGACGCGAATGACGAAGGACGAGATGGCAAAAGAAAAAAACTGGGAACCTAGTAACAAAGTAGAGTATTTTGTCTTTCCCCCAATAACGTATCTCTCACTTACCCCATAAGTTTCCCTTTTGTCCTGCTCTTCTACTCCACATGTCTGTTCTTAAGATTCAGATGGTTAAAAGACAAGAGGGAAAAGACGGCAAACGGACGGGGAAAACAAAACAGCATTCTTAAAGTGTTTTAGCCGGTTTTTCTTCGCTTTATAAGGCAACGGCGAGTTCTGGCAACATCACAGCTGTGTGGCTGCATCCACACCTACAGATTTTGAAACAATCGATAGAATTTAACAAAACTCTGTTCGAACATCATGCAAACAGATTACTACACACTTTTTTTTAAAATTAATTTCCCACTTTAACAGCACAAAAATTTGGCATGCAAACTTCTGAGGTGGGATCGTCAAATTGGCCGCTTACTACTACGTTTTGTGTGGGAAAGGTCTTCGAATAAAATTCATAAATGTTTATAGAATGTGAATATAGCACGTCATGCCCGATGAATCTATACACTAGGCCTATACCGAACCTTCGATTTGAAGACGATAAATATGGAATCAATTCAACTAGGAAAGTGCAGTTTCGTATAGAAGAAACATACTATGTGTCAGTTATAAAATTCTCACTTTCTATGCGCTATTGGTGCGGGAATGTGACCTACATATAGCAAATCTAACGTAATTTGGCTCTCTGGCAGCCGGTATCACCCACTCAGAAGTTCCTTTCAACCGCGAAACAGGCTTGTCATTTTGAAGCACAGAATGTATTCTTTCCAGAACTTCTTGTTTCTCAAAATTTGGTGATAAGCAACATATACGACACTAAGACATTTTAAAGCCCCGGCCAGGTTGCAGGCCAAATGACGAAATTTATATTTTATTCAATAAACGTAAGCATTTGGGGCATTTACAATTAAACACAATAAAAAACATTTCATCCAGGGTTGCACAATCCCGAACGCCAGGTCCTCCGACGACTAAATTTTGTACAGTGGCGCCGAACATTTGTAGTTCCTCAGTATGGAATTTGGTTCGTGTCTCTCTGGCCGCACAGAATTTGGGATAGCTATAATATTTTTAGAAAATATGTAAACCGATGATTTAATCATCTATGGCTTATTTAAAATCGCTTTCAGTATGTCAGATTCCAGGCTTACAGCTTCGAATGATAGGATAATTACCATGAAAGAATGTGGGCAGAAGCGATCGTAGCCTGTTATGAGATAATACCGCAGCATGTGCTAGAGGAAATTAGTAAAATGACAGAAAACTTCAGGATAGTTGGTCTCCAGGCTCAGAAATGAACCCGGGAACTTCCGAACACGCAGGCGTGCTGTCCGCAACGCGCCGTAGGAGTCTACAAGAACGCTGTGAGAATTAATATCTTTAAGTACTGGGCTTCGCGTTTTATGCCATGGAAGAACGTCACTCGGACCACCTGCGATACTTCGTACAGCTCTCTTCAGCGATTGTTACCCCTCCTGAAACGCGGCATACGAAGCAAGGGTGGACGAAAGTGCATCAGCCGCTTCTCGGTCAAGCACGAAAAGGTCCACCCTGTAGTTAAAGTTCAGCAATACGGCTTCGGTCATTTTACACATCTTACCACAAGTCACCATTTAAAAACAAATAAAACCAAGGGATTGAAGCACATGCCAATCAAGAGTACTCTTTTTGAACTTGAACTTCCAAATAGTTTTAAAATGTATAGCAGTCCCATTACAGGCCTGGCCAGGCCCATAGGATGGTGGTAGGTTGTCAGCCTTACGCACCGGCCGCCTTTACCCCTAGGAAATACTCCTGGTACTCATTTCTGTTAGAGGCTGAGTCGACCCCAGGGCCAGAGTGCGATCGGAAGGAATTTTATGTCAATAAAAAATCCACTGACACCAGTTGGGATCGAACCAACGACCTTCCGATTTGTAGCACAGCGTCTTGACCATTGTGATAAAATGTATACCCTTTGATAAAGCTTCGTACTCGAGATATTTCGCTGTCTACAGACCAATGCTCATATTACCCTCGAGAACAGAGTACTATCACAGTTCATTTTGATAGAATTCTCAGTCCTTTCCAAATAATTACGAACTTGTACATGTGTGTGTTAATGTGTGAACGTGACGATGTTTCGGAGGAAAGCCGGTGAAGTCGCACACTTTCCACACCCGGACACCAGAGTGATGTCGGTGGAAAGCAGCATGTTCCAGCAAATATTCGGCCATTCCTTATCTACATTTTGGGTACAGTCTCCAATACGTGACATTACACGCCACCGTCTGTTAAAAAGGTGAAGTATCCAGTAGTTCGAAGTGTATTTTTAGACTTACCAGGACTTTAATGATCTATAACTTTCACTTCACTTATCTACTGAAGACAGCTTCTACATACATGTCCATGCCAAATCAATGGTCAGCCAAAAACAACGCCTCTGGGATAAATAAATGTTTTGGCATATACACCAAAAACTAGACAAACTAACAGCAAGCACATGCAGGAGAATTGAGATGATATAACACGTTAATGCGCTTCTATAATATTTTGAGCAATCTGAACAATAACAGTGGACTTGTGACACACTTAAAACACTACGAGAACAAACCAATCTTCGTGTCCTTCAACAAAATTTTTGATATTGCAATGGTTAGGTAGAATTGCACAATATTAGAAAGCAGTTAGCTATGGTCCATTGCATGATACTGTTCCACACAAATTAGTTTGGATAGCCTGTAATGTAGCTGAAATTTGAAATGCCTGAATACATGACTTGCCCGTGAAGACAACCAGTGCCACTCCAAATGCCATTAGGAAATACTCATGTTACAAAAATCAAACAGCAGCATCCAGTAAGTTCAAGTGAAATATATGAAATGCTACTAGGGACTGAGCGTTTAAAAACACTTTAAAAAGTGATGACTGAGTTAAGTTGGAACATGCCATACAACCACAATACTGATTTGTTAGAATGATCTGATGCAAAAAATTCAGATTTCAAATGCTAATTAATTACATAAGAATTTAAATGTTACTAAGTAAGTGAAATCATCACTCAAAACAAATTTCTTTTTCTATATAAAATAACAATCACATACAACAGGCTCTATTTTGATATTTTACTGCAAATTTAAATCGCATACCAACATATGAAGGTAGAGAACTGCTAGATTTGGTAAAGTAAGATGGAATTGGGGAACATGAACAGAAGTTTGGAAAGTTAAAAATTCTATTTTTATATATGAGAACCCTGTTACATGAATATTTGACATGTGTTTTCCCATACATACAGCGCCATTTATTAAGAAACTACATGTAAAATTCCCCCATGTTTCCAGGGATCACATCTGTGGACCACAAGCTTTCCACCAGAAAACAGTTGCAATCTCTCATGCCATCTGTCAATTTCCCCCACTCTTCTGCTCATGATACAAGCTCTTGTGCACAATTTGTAGAATGTACTCTACACACCAACCTAACCCTCATTAACTCACATTTTCATAACTTTTTTGGGCAGAATTTCTAGGCTTAAGGGGGTACTGCTTTCAGTGGTATTTGTTTGGTCCCAGTTGACCACGGATCATGAGGGCTCCGTGCGCTTACAGAGTACTGGTAACTATATGTGTACTGCACACGTACTTTGTTTACTGGCAGTAACAACAAGGGTTATGAAGAATGACACTCATAAGTTATGATGGTTACTAACACATAAATAAGTTCCTTTGAATCCCTGTGCGGATGTTGACTTTTGGTAGCTGCACCAATTAACTACATTAGTAACTTTCTTGTTATTCACACATACATACACTTCTCTTGTAATCAGCTATAACATATCTTATGATGTCAGTCAACTATTACGTGTGAAGAAAGTATTCAAGAGTGTATTGTTATGATTTCACTGTTTACCACTTGATTACCATATTACACCTGTGTACAATCTGTACTAGTGTCTAAGAAAAGTACCTCTGGAAATAAATGAAGAATGTTCTAAACTCTAGTTCAATGAATAACTAACAACCAAATAATCTGAGAGAAGTAGGTATTCATTACATAACACATCACCTATAATATACAACAGAATGTATAACAACTTGAAAACGTGACAAAATGAAGCGAATTTAATAAAATAAACTTACATCTAGATACCCAGTATTCACTTAGCACATGACAGGAATTTAGTTACTTGCAGTTTCTATAATCATAACTGTAATGACTGAGAAGTGTACTGGTATGCAAAAGTACCCAATATATGTTAAGAGTGGGCAAATGTTCCATATAACACTGCATGCTGACACAAGTTTCAGGCATTTTCATCCCTAATCTATTCTGTACTACCAAAACACAATAACTCACAGTGCACCACACATCACAACTGTACCAGACAGCAATGTCAATCTACTATGTATGCAAACGACAAGAATGTATGTCTTTTGTTTGGCATTAATGTACATGGAATGGTGAACATGTGAAACATCGCTGATTCCTGAAACAACTAAAACTTCGTTTAAATTAAAAGAAAGTGGCCACATCTGAATACAGACCCTAACGTCTCTGAAAGCTATCACATTTGTTGCGTATCTGTAAACGACTAAAGACACTGCTGGACTGGACTGAAACCAGTTATGAACAATCATAGCTTGTAAATTAAGCCACTGTAGCAATGCAAACTATTTTCAAATAGTTCCTTTTTATTTTAATGACAGTGAGAACAAGGTACACGGCGGCTTTCCATTCATAGTTATGGACAAGTGGAAAAGCCAACTAGGCTTAGTCTGTTCCTCTCTTAAGCCCCTTTATCATTCTTATGAAAACATTATTTGCATGATTATGGTCCTTAGTACGAACGCCCATATTTTAAAACTCAATATTCACTTTGAACCTCAAATTATACATACACGGTTGTCTCACCAAAACATGTAAGTCAGGTCGTCCCAACAAGCAGATCATAAGACTCTCAGATGCACAGATTTTATCACTTACCCACTTTACCTGGTACCGTGCTTTGGATGCCCCAAGTTCGGCTTTTTTCCCTGAACAATAATATTAACGGATTATCATCAGTTGATCGAACACATCACTCACTGTCCACGATTTCTCTGATTCGAAAATTTGATTACATCTCACTCAGTTCATTTGTATTGTGGGTCTTCCCAGTTCACATATTCCCGTATTTTGAGCTACATAATAATCACAGCACACGCTAAATACATTACATATTTACCAGTCACAGCTGTAAATTAAATATATACACTGCCCATTGCACGAATTGAAGACAGCCACTTCTCCATCATGATCACTGCCTTCTAGATTCTGTTTCGGTCAATCAACGGCATGTCCATATGCTACAGAATAAGCTTTATTGTGTCAGTGGATTTACAGCAATGCCTAAACACCTTTGTGCTACATTATTTTGCAGCTCTGTTAGGATAAGAGTATACGAAGTACAATAATCAACTAGCTAATAATTCCGGATTGTAATTACTAACCATGGTGCGAGCAGAGTGCCATTATTTCGCACCCCTTTCACAAGGAAACCGTGATCTCAATCCCATGTTCGCTTCCAATTCAAATTAATAGGGTTGGTACCTCAAAGGCTGTCCAAGCCCGGAGAACTTTCGCAGATGGTAGTGTAGGTGTTTTGTTTATTTTCCAGTACCAATGCATATATTCATTACTAAAGGTACAGACACTTTCAAAATGTCCTGTGATATTTACTGGCCTAAAAAAGGGGTCTGTTCATTACTTGGCCAGGTCAGGTTAAGTTGTTTCTGTACCCAACACGACGGCACGTGGGAGCATGGAGGTATAGCTCCACTCATTCTTAGCATTTGCACTAGATTCAAGTGGGCTACACCCCTTTGTCACCTTGCTCCCGGGTAAAGAGCCCCCATTGCCCACTGAATATGAGGCTGGCCAAGACCCAGAATTAGTCTTGATGCTTTTGAGAAGAGATACGTCCGTTTGATGAAGTAACCAATGATTTCTGAGACCAGTCCATAATCCTAGTTATACTGACCACACTGCCCTGGCTCCTGGCAACAATATATTGTAAACGATTACTGCTGTCATCACAAGAAAGTATCTGGCCTAATGTGGTGGATATAAAACAAAACAATAACCAGGCATATTGTTAGGACTCGCAAAATTCACTCCATTATACATAATTTTTTGTCAGAAGTTCGTAGGTGTGCTGCTGGTCGAGAAATAATCTGCCAAATATGGTAATAAAGGAAAGGATCACAACAGTCAAACACAACAGTATTTTATACAGTTCTTAAAATGTATTAATATCAGTATGGGCTACATGTTTCGACTCACATAAAGTCATCTTCAGGCCCTCAAGATGTAGATCCAGACATACAAACGTTTACTGCATTGTGGGATCCCCAATGCTTACAGAGTAAAAAATTATGCATTATACATAATATAAAACATCAGCGCTTATGTTTTATATTATGTATAATACAAAAAATACAAATAATAGTTTACTCTGTAAGCGTTGGGGATCCCACAATGCAGTAAACGTTTGTATGTCTGGATCTACATCTTGAGGGCCTGAAGATGTCTCGATGTGAGTCGAAACATGTAGCCCATACTGTTATTAATATATTTCAAGAACTTTACAAAATACTATTGTGTTTGACTGTTGTGATCCTTTCCTTTATTTCTATACTTCAAACACTTCGGGATGGTATACGTTAAGTTTAAATGCCAAATATGGTACTTGAAGGTTCATTACCATGTCTATAAGAAGCTGTGACTAAGCCCTAGTCTGAGTTTACTAAGCCAGACCACATCTCCACACCCTATTCTTTAGAGCCCCTCTTAATGTTTTCCTCCCACCAATGTTTCTGTCTTCCAGTTCATTTTCTTTATATCCTCTAACTCAAGTTACGTATTAATTTCTTATCTCTCCCATGTATGTTACCCTCATCATTCATCCAGTCCTGTTTGAACTGTTCACCCTAACAGCATGAGGTGAATAGTGGAATATCCTCATTGTTTGTTCAGCAAAGATAGTAGCAAGGATAATTAGAAGAAGAACTAAAAAGAATATTGAGGATATACTTGCAAATGATCTCAGCCTCTAACAGAAATGAGCATTTCCTGGGGGTAAAGGCGGCCGGTGCATAAGGCTGACAACCTTACCACCATCCTGTGCCATTGTCATGAAATCTGGGAACCTTAAATTCCTGGATCTCTCTGGTCCACTCCGGGCCTGTAATGGGACTGCTTTACCTTTTACTTGCAAATGATAAATTTGGATTTAGAAGAGGAAGAGAAATTAGATATGCAATTTGGATGCTGTGAATAATCTCAGAACAAACTTTGAACATAGATGAAGAAGTGTGTGCTTGTTTCATAGGCTGGCAGAAGGCATTTGATCATGTCAATTGGTCCAAATTAATACAGATCCTAGAGTGAACTTGTAATGACTTGTGTGAAAGAACATTGATCAAAAAACTGTACATGGATCAAAATGTTAAAGTATGACTGGACCAAGGAGATACAAGACATGTGAAAACTGGAAGAGGAGTTAGACAAGGATGCTGTCTGTCATGGATTTGATTCAACTTATACAGTAAGTGCCTTACCAATGAAGTTCTTGAAGGGTTTGGATACTTCAAAATAGTACAACAAGTAATTGCACTGTGAAATATGAAGATGGCCTTGTGCTGCAAGATAAGGATCATTCAGTACTATAGTGCATGATTAATAGACTAATTGATATGGAAATATGCTATGAAATGGAAATGAATGTGCAAGGAACTAAGGAAATGACAATTCTAAGACAACCATCCCCAGTACAGATTATGACACATTACAAACAACTGGAAAATGTGGAATTTTTCAACTGTTTGGGTATTGTGATAATAAATGATACAAGATGAACCTGTAATTAAATGCAGGATTTCCATGGCAAAAGCAGCATTTGAAGAGAAGATGACTTTTTTCACCAGCAAATTAAACTTACATTTACGGAAGAAACTAGTAAAGTGCTACATTTTGAAAATAGATCAGAAATATCTTGAAACTTCTGAAATGTGGTGCTGGAGAAGAATGGAGAACAGTTAGAGTGACCTTGTGAAAAATGATGAAGTATGACACAGAGCCAAAGAGGATAGGAATATCCTACATACAATAAAATGAAGGAAGGCAAACCCATTTGGTCACATCTTGGGTAAGAACTGCCTTCTAAAACACAATTTTGAAGGAAAGATAGGGGGGTGGAAAGACAAGGTAGAAAATGTAAACAGCTATTGGATGACCTAGAAGAAAAGGAGATACTGGAACTTGAATGAATAAGCTCTAGGTTTCATTCTGTGGCAAACTTCCTTTGGAAGAGTCTATGAAATTGCCACAAGGCCGACTGTGTAATGAATGAATGAATGAACAGACTTAAACATAATAATATTTGGATAACCCAGTGTGAAGCCAAAATATACGATCATTTGTTATGATGTATAATCTCCGTAATCAACAAGAGACGGAAAAAGGAAAGATTGTGAAAGTAATTGTCCCAACTATTCCCAAATTTATTTTCTTTTAATTTCTGTGTTACTCCAAAATATGATATTTTGCAACATTTTCAGTGTTGACTGTCCTGACATTAATTCAGCTGGTTATCATAGTTTTAGCGGTGGTTAGGAGTGCTGTGATGGAACAACATTTTTCATGAGATTAGTAATTAATATTTACATGTGGATTCAATTGTCATTTGTTCAAACCACATTCATAAGAAATATATATATATATATTTGTTTTAATCAGATGGTAAATGTGTTTTTTTGGATGAGGTTCTGGTTGCTTAGTTTGCCATTCACACGGCTGTCTGGCCGTTTTGGGGAATGTACACCTGCTTCTGTCCTGGAAAAGCAATTCTCAATGAACTTAGGATAGTTTAGTATTAGCTGTAGAGAGCTATATATACACAGTAGAGAGCTATATATACACAGTATATATAGTTGCACGGGATTTGCTGAATGTCCTTTGGAATTTACTGAAATTCTGTTCTGTTCAGAATAGTTACTGATGCTTTTGGAATAAATGGACACTGGCAATAAACAGTGTCATAAACTAGGTTATGTATGGCGTGTGTGTTTCAGTGGGCACCACTGTCACTTTCATTCTTTAGTAACATTCTTAATCATCATTTTCAGTCACCTTTAATTTGCTCCTGTGCTTAAATCCCACTAAACCTCTTTCCACCCAGGTCATGCTCAGGTTAGGTTTGGTTTGGTTGGCATAGGTTGTGTGGTGTTGGTGCAGCCATCTTGATGTCTACTCATTTTGGCTTCTGGCGTTGAGAATTCCTGAGAGCTGTTTGGACCCACTGAGATTTGTTCATTGCCTAGAAATACATGGAATTTTCCAGAGTTTCTCACAATTACACTGAATGTTGGAGAGTTGCATAAAATTTGTCCGAGTTAACTGACAGTTTATTTCATGACACATTTGAGTTAATCAGTCTTGAAAAAAATAGTTCAGTGTTGCATGTTGTTCAGATTGCTCAAGAGTGACAGAAGAGACCTACTCATATTAAGTCACAGGTGACACGATTTCTTAAATAAAGGAAGAAGACTTCAAAGACTGTCCATGCTATCTGTCTGTGTGATATATAGGTACAAGAATTCTACTCGATGGAACAGAGTTGTCTTGAGAGGCTAATAATTGCTTGGCTATTCTAGATATAATCCTCTTCCACTGCACCGCCCCCCCCCCTCCCCCGAATCAATTAAACGTATGAAAACTGTAGTTTCATTAACATTATGGTAACAGCACCTCATTACCAGTCACTGTCCTGAGCCAAAAGAATCCAGGTCAAGCCTTTCTTTAATGTCAATTCTAATATTATCTTTCCCTCTATGCTTTTTGTCCTCAAAGTTGTTTTCCTGTCTGTGTGGCCATCCAAAACAACATGTGCTTCCCCCTCCCCCACCCCCGCCCACATGCTGTGTTCTATGTCATTCTATTTGTCATGATTTCATGACCTAAATAGTTGTATGTGTGGTGAAATCATAAAGCTCCATATAGTGCAGTTTTCTTCAGCCTGTTGTGGCTAACAACATCCTAAGTGAAATCCCCTCATCCCACTTCCCTTCTCCTCCTATTCTTTTATCCTGTTCTCTTCCTTATCCTTTTCCAGACAAATGACTGGGAAAGGTGGCAACATTGCTGCATAATTAGGTAGATGAAGTTGAGCAGTGGAAATGAGTATAGTTTCTCATCTGTATACTGTGATTCAGCATACTAAAATTTCAGCTGATGCTTGCTGCACCATCCATTTTCATCTCCTACCACTTCAAGTATGTCTCTACCTTGAACAACCAGGAAGATATTTAAAATGTGGTCCTTAGTTGGGTCTGCACGTCTTAATAGTGTGTACATTTTTAGTGCATCAGCTCTTCATTTGGTTTGTTCATGAATGGAGGTTGCTATCTGCCATTTGCTTGTACATACTGCAGCTTCTGTAGAGTATTTTAGCTGTTCTTCTATTATTTCTTGAGAAGCTCTGCAAGATTCATGATATTGCCAGAATATATTTTCATACTGCAAAATATTGCTTCATTCATTCATTCCATTGCCATGTGCAGACTGCGATGATTCCTTGCCATTCTCAGGAGCTTCTTCCATTCCTCTCCTGCCACCCTTCTCCGCCAACTATTTTTCCATCCTCTCTCACCTCATCTTGCCATCTATTTCTTGGTCTAACTCTCAATCTTGTTATTCCCAATTCATATATAATACCGTTTTGGGAATTCTATTTTGTTCCATTCTCTGTACATGCCCAAACCAACGTAATCTATTTAACCTTATTGTCTCTACTATAGTAGGTTGCTTGGTTTAGTATGAATTATGATGCTTATTTACACATTTCTTCATGTAGATCAGAGACTTGGGCAGACACTAACACTGTAAAACACAGTATGGGGGAAACATTAAAATACAATTTTGCCTTCTGTGCTGTGGCAGATGCAGCAGAGAAGAGGACCTTTGATTCAGTTTAAAACTGAATCAAAAGTTTGATGTATATTATTCAGGCAGTGGCATTTCAGTGAGCCACACAAAAGTTACTGTGGCCACCTAATTTTTCTGCCATTCTCTTGTGGCTTCTTGGAAACTTGGTGTGGCCCCCTTGGGGACCATACAACCCACACTAAAAACACCAACTTTGTTTAAGGTCAGAGAGATGCAAGCAGATACCAACTAGTGGAATAGAAGTTTCAATATAATATTAACACTTTGCAGTCCAAATAACCACTGTGAATTCCAATGCTGTGATCCAAATTAATTTTCCCTAAAATCTCTTTATTTTCAAAGTTCAGAAGCATGTTGTAAACAACAGGAGCCTAGGGAAAACATACATAAACCGCATCGAAATAATGTGTCGATATGAGCTTGACATTAGACATGGTACAGTGGAAAACTCTGTCAAATTTGACCTTTATTGTCATAAGAAATGATATGCTAGTCTCTCTCTGTTTGCTTGGATGCAAATTAAATGTCCACACTTACTTACTCCATGGCGCAGAGTCCTTCTTGAGAAGCTAACTGGTTTGCAGCTAGTCAAGAAATTCCCTGCATTTCATGGAACCCCAAGGTTCATTACCGTACTCACAAGCGTCCGCCAACTATCCCTATCCTGGGCCAACCCAATCCAGTCCACATACCCACATCCCACCTCCTGGAGATCCATCCTAATATTATCCACCCATCTACG
>Ga0136643_10013011_pt1 | contig 12424 bp, 10 predicted proteins | sample TergutLab28metaG_FD_96883 | JGI IMG/M metagenome (GOLD analysis project Ga0136643, IMG submission 96883) | Labiotermes labralis P1 segment gut microbial communities from Petit-Saut dam, French Guiana - Lab288 P1 (version 3) (version 3) | ecosystem: Host-associated > Arthropoda: Insects >...
CGCTGACCACGTGACACCCCTCTATCCGCAAAAGTTGGCACTAACTTCGCCGACCGGCGGCGGCCGCTCTGTCGGTATAGTTCGCGTGCGGACTAAGGCCACGGAGTTTAGTTTAGTTTACAGGTTCCATCACTGCTTTGTACTGTCAGGCCCTGTAGCCCACGTAAAATACTGTGTCGGGGGTCTACAAATCCCAGCAGTCAGGTTGCCAATATAACTAAATTTTTCACGGTGGCATTTAATATTTCTGGATCCTCAGTTTCGAAGTTGCTTCATGTAGCCACTCTCGCGCCTAGAACTTCTAGATCGGTGGTAGACTTACAAAATTTGTGCGCCCATGTTGTAGTTCCTCATACCTTAACAGCCGTAGGTCTGAATCTTGCAGTGCACGAACAAAGTAGCGGTAGAATGAGAAGAAGGATATTTGAGGGATGAGAAAATAGATCAGAGGGAATAAGACACAAAATAAACATAATAAAATACCTGTTTGACAACCATCAACATTCAAACGTCATCCAGAGAAGGTTTAATAAACATGCGCATGAAGTTTTACATTAGGTACATTACGCATTTCACATCTATAGTAATTCATGAACCACTATTCCTCTTCGTATTACATCACTTATTCTTCTGTGGCACTACAGGCAAACTCAGGCCTCGGTGGCCTCACAGCTGACGTTGCTACATCACACACAATTAAGCAGGACTCTGAGCGAGTGATCAGCTCGCCGCAGAAGCCGTTACCCACGCAACACAACAGACGAACATCCATGACCTCAGCGGGATTCAAACCCGTAATTCCAGCAATCAAGCGGCTGCTGACCTATGCCATAGACAGCACAGCCGCTGTGATCGGCGGTAGGAAATCACACAGAGCCTTAAAATGATACAATTTAAATATCCACAGAAACTGTAAAACTATGAATGTCACATATCAATGACGTTCCTATCAAATCTTCAATGAATGTACGGAAGGTAGTGTTCTTTGTACAACGTAAAACAGCACAGTGGAAAAGCGAAATCTACATATGTGTATAGCTTGAAATTTATTGTAATTATTGGCGTTGGCATGCTATCTCGTATGGCAATGCAACCACAGTCGTATCTACATCACATTAGACTATAAGAAACACTAGGCGACGATGCAAAAGCTGGTATTAGATCGGGAACATTTAATGCTGTGGAAATCTGTGCAAGTGGAACATATACACAGAATTTTACCACTATAGTGTGCCAGTACAAACGTATATTCCTTGCTAGCTTCCACATAGGAAGAGGCCTTGGAACAAAAGTAAGTAAACTTAACAAATTTCTGACATCTCGTTTCTGTTTCAACCCTACATATTCTGTCAGATCGCCTTTACGCTAGCGGGCGAGTATTTAAATTTTAGCGCTATCTTTATATAAAACGTAAAAATTATTTGAAAAGGAAAAAATAAAAGTACGAAATCAATGGCATTATGTGCAAAATAAAGAACAGGCCGTGCAGCCTATCTTAAAAATTCAGTAAATGTCCTCACTGCCTTCCCAAGATAGCGGATTCGGTATGACTTGCTACGGGCTGGACGGTCCGGGGATCGAATCCCAGTGGGAAGCGAAATATCCGCACCCGTTCACACCAGCCCTGGGGCCCACCCAGCCTCCCAAACAATGGGTACCGGGTCTCTCTATCCGAGGTAAAGCGACCACGGCGTGGCGTTGCTCACCCACTCTCATCTAGCGCAGAGGTTAAAGAAAGAGTACAGCTACACTTCTAATCCTGCTCTGGGCCTTCACGGCCTGTTCCAGGGTGAACTTTACCATCTATCTCGTTGCCTACACACATGCATACAGGGGATGGATAAAAAAATGAAAACAGCTGTGAAAGATACACATTTCTTTATTAATATGGAGTTGGGCCACCATTTGCCTGTAGCACAGCTTGTATACTTCTAGGAATAGACTCACATTAAGTTCTGAATAGTCTCTAGTGGAGTAATGTACCACCCTTAATGAAGAACATCTGCTAGTTGCTTCAGAGATGATGGAGGGAATCTGCTCCTCACCGTACTCTCTAAAACCGACCACAGCGGTTCGATGACAATTAAGTTTGGTGATTGTGCTGGCCAGGGAAGATGTTGAAGTGCATCTCTATGCTCGTCAAACCAAGACTAAACACTTCCGACTGTGTGTATGGGAGAATTTTAATCTTGAAAAACTGCATCGTTAGGAACCTCTGGACCATAGGATGTACCTAGTTACCTAAAATGTCCACATAGTCACTGGAAGTAATTTGACCAGTCAGAGTAATTACAAGACCAGAAGAATACCAAGATATTGCTACCCAAATCGTCACAGATCCACCTCCATCTTTAAGAGCCGGAACCAGGATTATAGGCTTCCTTTGGCGTTCTCCAAACACAAACCTGGCCTGATACTGGGAACAACGTGGACTCATCGGGCCTTATTATGTATTTCCAATCATCAGAGTCCTGGTTTTACGATCATCACACTACGTTTTTCGCCTTTAAGAGTTGTTTTCAGTAATCAGAGGTTCAGTAATTGCAGCTCTACCGTGGAGGTAGGATTTGTGACGCTCTCGTCAGAATGTTTTTGTGGAAACAGGGTCTTCATGATAAATACTGAGTTCTGCCGTCACCTTTGTTGCGGTAGTTCTGATTTTTAGACATAAACCTCTTCAATGTACAGCGATCCCTTTCATTTAGTTTTGGTTTTCGGCCACTGTTCCTCTCAGCTGCCTTCCTGTGGTTTGTGTATGCCATCAGAACCTTGGAAATTGCTGCTCTGGATACACGTAATAAAATGGCCGTTGCGGTAACAGACGATCCAGCTAAACGCGCGCCAACAATGTGTCCCCTTTGAAAATCTGACAAGTCTCCCATTTTGCAGTACGTTCATGCGGTTACTAAACACAATCTGTAATGCACTGACACTGGCACTACATAGCGTAAACAATAGAGTAACGAAAGATACAACTAATGTTCTTTCAGTGCAGCCAACACAGCTTTATTCCTGTATATTCCTATAATGTGTAGTGTTTCCATTATTTTATCCATCCCCTGACCATGCATAATGTATTTCTAGGAGTGTTCCTACGTGCATCATATAGTACGCATGTAAGATATATGCACTTTAAAGACGCAAATAATCCTGAATTACACAAACTCAGCTCGTGCCACTTGGTAAATAACCCGCCCCAGTTATAAAAACCAATCAGTAACCGTTGCACTGTACCTAAACGGAAATATTCGCCGTCCTTAAGATTCATACGAAGCCCTCTATGAACAGTATGTAAAACTCTACAATTAAAACCCAGTATTAAGTATATGCCCGCCGGACTCGTACAACATTAAGAGGGCTTTTATGTTTCTCTACACGTGGTTCTATTTCCTGATCTCACGTGATCACATTTTACGCGGTAACCCACCACAGAATTTTACATATAATTACGTAGCGTGAGATTCTGTTTTGTAAGATCGAGTTACTGAATTATTACCCTACACTAATCAAATCCTCAAGTGTACAGTTATGCTCACATAATCTTACCTGTTTAGTGTCCAGAAGTAACTCAAAATTTCCTTTCCCACACAAAACCGAAGGTCAAATAAACTCGGGACAAAAGGTCGTTAATTTAAAATCAGGCTTCAGCCCAATTCACACAACAAACGATTATGTATCTTCGCTTATACTGAGTATGTCCAGAGTGTGGGTGCACGTTCAGTACAGTCGCGTCCATGAAAAGTAGATACTGTAAACTGCTTTCAAAGTACCGGAACTCTTTGTACTTTTGTCGCGAGGGAAATGGGTGCAATGCCGACATTCTGGGTGTTGAAATTTCGTATTTCCACCTCACAAAACTTTCATCAATGTTTAGGGCACTTCGTGTTGTTATCGGATCAGTTCTTATTCAATATTAGGCGCTTCAATGAATATGTCATGTTGATTAACTTTGTTAACGCCTCGTGTCGAAGTATGTTCCTTGGTACATCGTTGTCACGCAGAGATATGTTAAATTTATTCTCTACCCTCAGGGACGGCGATCCTGTTTCCCATCCAACAGCAACAATCTTCATTTTTTCTCTTCCAAAGTGTGCAATGCGCACATGCCTTCTGAGAACTGAATGAACATGTACATAAATTTCCATTGATATGGCTCAGAACTGTCAGTTACCTTTTAATTCGTAACGTTGTTTCCTTTTGCACAGTGGACATTCAGCTGACCATAAATTTCCTTTGCACAGCTTGAAGTTTCATCATCGTGTTCATAAACAGCAAGTCACTGGAGACCTCGTCTTAACAGTCCAGACCAACCGCGCTTATTAGAACGCTAAAGTTTGGGGCTTCTGTCATGCTAATACCACAAAAGCTTGGCCCAGCTAAGGGAATGCAGTTCACCGTGTCCTGGCACTAGCTGTTATACCATGGTGCCTTTGCAAGTCTCGTCTCTACGGCTGATACCGTGCAGTGTACATGATATATACCGCGCCCTCAGTATCTATCGACTACCCAGTTTGTCATTTCTTATACGTCTTGTATGACCTTGTTATGTCCCTCTCTCCATGTTGCTAGCTGCCCTAACACATCATGTCACTTCATTTTACAGAGTCCTGGCTAGCTCGGATCTGTATGGACCTCTGATCCATCGTAGTGGTAGATCCGGCGAGGTTCTCAAACCAGTTCAGTACTTATCGTCTTACTTTACTTAATTTTTATTATTTCATTTAGTTGGCAGGTAATTCTCCCCATTGAACATTGATACGAAAAGTGTGTTTAAGACAATGCAATTACTGCTGCAATTCTTCAGTAGTGTTTACCTGGACATAAATTTTAACACGTTATCAGTACGTTAGTCTATTGCTCCACATTCACCGCTCTCATCCAATTAAAAAAAAAAAGAACCCAATTCATACCAATCGGAGGCGGCATAGTCGGTACTGCACTCGCTACGGACTGGGGAGTTTGGGGTTCGAACCCCGGCCAGGGCCATAAATTTTCTCCACACCCGTCCAGACCGACCCTGAGGCCCACCCAGCCTTCTGCACAATGGATACCGGCGCTCGTTCCCGGGGGTAAAACGGCCGAGGGGTGGTGATGAAACACCCACCCCATCTAGCGTCAAGGTAAAGAATGAGTTGAGCTCCACCTCTACGCCCCCGTACGCCTGCATGACATGTTACGGGGAGAAATACTGACGGATAAGAACCCACTGTATTGTGGAATCAAACATTAAGATGGAGGAATATGTCAGGGTTCATGCAGATGCAAATGGCTGCAGCCTCCACGTATTTATGACAACAGAAGGAGCAGGACATTCCTGAAAACAAACGTTTTCTTGTCTTGGGACCATACTTACCACTCTTTTATTACTAATAACTGTTATTTCTCTGATCTGTGTAATCATACAAATGAATGCTGTGAATGAGCCTTTTATAAAACAGGAGTATTTATTTTATGTAACAAATTATGCAAAAAACAAAATAACTTACCATTGCCTACTTTGTAAGGATACCTGACATTTTCCTACAAAATTACACTCCATAGCAAGAACACAATATAAACTAATACTAATTCTGAAGTAACACATAACCATGTACTGCAGTGTCTACTCTTTCACAAAGGTAGCACTGCCGAATACATTTTATTTACTTTCAAAATTCATGGAAACATAAAACAAACTGTAGGTCCATTTGTAGTTTGAGAGAATGTTACATTGGATAATGGAATGAAAGTATTATATTTTGCATGAGGATGAGGAATCTTCAATGTTTGTTTTAAAAAATTTGCTTTCACTCGTCTGCCGAATTACAAGTACCGTGGTACAGGTCGTTTTAACCTATGGTGCCAGTCATCAGGCAAACCACAACACTTCTTGCCTGTGTCTTAAAAACCCTACCAACCAAAAAACAACAAAAGTAAAATGGACATAACACAAAACTCACAAATTAAATAATCAATTCAATAAGTGAACAGAACCTAAAAGGTAAAAGTACTGAATTAATTTATCATAATGTCCATTTTCACTACATTTCTAATAATCCCTTTTACCCAGGAAATGCCACTAATATTTGTTACTTCTACACCCGTCCTTTCCTTGCTCTGACCTTTACACAGTCCAGAGCTGTAAGAAGTGCAGCAGATTACAATGTGGGGATGTGTTCAACACGTTCAGTTTAATTCCCAAGTTTCAACATGTGGCTGTGTACAGAGTTCACACAACTCCAATTCAGGTTTACATATGGTCCTACATTTACACATTACTCTGCAATAAATATGCAAGACTGTAAATCTGAAGAGTGGTGAAAAATATATGCAGAACTTAACAAGATGAAACATAATCATCCAAGGTCACAGGCAGCAGTCACCCATAAAATGCACCAACACAAAAATACACAAAGTAATTATCCCACAATTTTAGTGCAGTCTTGGATTCCTGTATGAAGCCACTAACCCCTGTGACTAGGCATCATAACGTGAAGGCAAGGAGGTAATGTCCGTACATTCCTGACCTTATTTGGTCATGTTAAAAATTACATAATACTAAACTCTCGGGCAATGTTTATTTCACAGAATTTTAAATAAACTGCCCAATTAAGTTTTCCAATCAACAGATAAACACACATTTTTGCCCCAAAAGGAGCAGCTTTAATCAGCGAAACTGTAACTTAGTAATGCCACCAAAACTTGCAAATACGGAATAAAAATCCGTCCCATCCAACATTTGGAATTCTGTTCAAGATAAATTAGAAAACGGAAGAAAATGAAACAGTATTAAATGGAAACTTGCCCCTATCAAAACATTCCTATGGGCCCAAAAACACAATGTGGGCATGTTTAATGCTCAATGACACCGGGAAAGAATTTAATAAAAAAAACGGGATGTTTGAATAACTATGCTTTTGTGTTCATAAAATTGTTTTCTAAATTTCCTGGATTCATTAATGAAGCTGAATAAAATCTTTCAACTAAATTTGTAACGAAAATCCAAAAAATGAGAATTAAAAAAATCTTAAATGTATACAGCTCTGAAAGAAAAGTGTATATACATAATAAGGATGTGACCTGTGAACGGAGTCACAGGATAGTGCAAAGAGTATGCACCATGTATTACTCTTTGTCTACAATAAACTGTATTCAACTGAAATGTGTGTGCAATGGAAAAATGTTCAGGTCCCTATGAATTTCCTTGCAAGCAGCTTTCACTGCAGTCCACTTCTCTAATACTAGCGAAAACTGTTTTTTTTTAACAGCCTGCAACTAACTCCTGCAGAAGCATTCATAACTTCTGTCACATTGCCCAGAATGTGGCCATGACCCAGCTGACAGGGGCACTTTCCCAACAAAATAAGGTGGTGAGAAGCTGAGCATTAATTTACGGTAGGAATAAATGACATTTTGCCTGGTTTATTTATTGAGTAATTCTTAGTTTAACTAACAATTTTAATTGTGAAATATGCATTCCATCATAACATAACTAATGAAAAATATACTGGAAAGTATAAGCAAAGAACCAGTCATGAAATGAAAGTACTATCCCAACATTTGCAGGAATGACAAAACAAGGACAATATCAGGTCAGATCAGGTCTCCAAATTGACACTTGAACCCGAGACCTCCAGTGTGCTATCGTCATAACCATGGGCCCTCAGTACATGATGTGGTGCTTAAGAACAGAACAAAACTGAACATCCAGAACAAATTTTGTAAGGACTATTCATATTTCAATATTATAGGAGTTTGTTCAGTTAAGGAGTACTTCCTTCTTTAGTGCAGCAAACTGATCCAAAACAAAAGGTTGTAAACCTGTCACTTGTGTTTCAGGTATTACTTTCTAAACCACCAATTTATTTACACACACATTAAATTTCATGTGCCATTTAAAAAAAAAGTCATGTCTTGCACTTGCCAGTCCAGCAATGGTGCCATGTAGAAGGTATCTACACTCATCTCTTTTCGATAGCGCAACTAGCTTCCTTTTTCTATTTTTTAAAGGAATAGTGTCTAATACACATATTTAACTGGAAATGTGTGTTAGCATTTCATATTTCAACAACTTGTCTTTAAAACTAGAAGGTTTAAATGAAACTAAATATAATTAAAACTGGTTCAATGTATGTTTGATACAGTGCAACTGCTACAGCAGTGTTCAAGCAATTCTGCTTGTATTGGCTGTCCTATACTACAGGCACTTTAATGACTCATAAATCTGTGATCCTTGCAGCAACTGCAACTACCCAATGAGGTGATTGCAACTGCTATCAGTTCTTTCCCCATATGAAAAATGTATTATGACTAATGATTTTGGTGTTACATGCCTGTGCTAACAGCAGCATAGTGTTCCAATTAACTCAAATTTCTTTTTGAAACTAGGCGCTACACACAGTTGCAAAACAGGATTTAAGATGTGATGGCTCAGAAGAAAAGTTTTGGCAATACAAAGAAAAATGTCATCTATATGTCATATTGTTATGTTTGTAAGTACAACTCTTCATTAGAATAACAATGTGCATACACCACACATAACAAACAAAATATAGAAGAAAAGTTACAGATGTTTCACATACTGATTTTAATACACAGGGTGTATCAAAAAACACTTGGACAAACTTCAGGGGAGTTCTCCACACCAAAACAAGAACACATGTTCATATCACTATATGTCAGTACACAATTTTCAAGGTAAAAACCAATGTGTTGACATGTTAACATGTAAAAAACCCTGCTCAATTCAGGTGCAACTGAAAATGAGGAGTCCCTCCCCCAGCATATTTCTGATGCAAGTCAAACCATTCACAACTGCGCCAACCTTTGAAAGGGAGTGACAGTCTATGAGCTGAAGTGTCCATGCATGCATTAATTCACATGAAGGGCATTCTGAGCATCTGTTGCAAACTGTGACTTGATAAACAATGAGAAAAAGACTGTTATTAAATTTGGAACATGTACCGTAAATGTATTATGTCAGCCGCAAGTAACACATTACATAATTAAGATATTTACTGTTGAGTGTAATTTTTTACTTAAGCTCAGAAACCACTCATTTCTGGACATATGTTTAAGTAAACTTTTTCGTTGTTTTGTTATGAATAACTCACTCTTAAAGTCTAAGCATTTTAGATACACCCGTATAAAACTGTTAACACCGCAAAAGCACGATGGACAATGCAAGCATATTCCTTCACCAAAAGATGTAGACTTACTAGTCAAAATGGCTGGGATTCAGAAAAGTCTGACAATTTCCAACTGGGACTAGTAGTGGCACTAATTTAGTAATGAACTGGTCTATGGGTGCAAATCTTCAAAAACCTTGTCCCAAGTCTCTTTATCCTTACTCTTTCCTTAGCCCGTACTTCATCTCCAATTCTCAACACTTGGATAAACCACCCTGTTGTTCTTTCAGGAATTAGATTCCACTTGTAAATCTCTTTCAGGCAAGTGAAAATACGACTTGGTATGGCTGTTTCAAATAATGGATGTATGCAGTGAATAACTGTCATAATGCAATAAATTTGAACATGTGCAAAAACTGTAAAATGGAAAACATCAAAAGCTTCTGAAAATGAATAGTACATTTATTACCAGTCATTCAAAAATAATTTCCTTATGTGGGACAAAATATACCTCCACTGTGCCTTCAACAAAAAAGAAACAAATGAAACAATTACATTGCTATAGTCACATAAGTCAAACGAGTCAACAGCCACATGGCACTACATTACTGGACCTACTTTACATATATAGATATGCAAAATTCAAATACAATGAAGACAAAACTATTCCATCCCTGAAGAAAACGCTGCTCAAAAATGCAATCTGCTCCCTCCTAGAAGACACGTGCAATGTTAAGTTAATCTTCCTAATAACTGGCAAATTACACACCTGCAATACCAATCACTTCTTTTAATTAAAAGCATGACAAATATTTTACCTATTCTGTTACCATTTTAATATGCAAGTATATTTTAAGCACACAGAATTATTTCCAAATTTTCTCTTCATAAGAGGTTTTATTAATTTTATGGCAGACATTTTCAATAACCTTTCTCATGAACAATATAAATGCACAGTATAATGTATCTGTCAGATATAAAATATCTTGCTAAGAAATGTATATATCCTACAATAAAATCTACCTCTTTTCCAGATGCACAAAAAAATTGAAATATGTTACTTCTGTTAGTAAATTTTGAGGCAGGCTAACAAATATTTATATACAACATTACACAGAATTTAAAATGAGGAATTATTTTAAGTTTGTTCAACATTAATCTGAAATAAAGCAAGATGAATGCATTTTAAAATCCATGTAATCACTTAAGAAAACAGAGTATACTCAAGTACCCAGTATTTACTGGTTAAAATTGTCAAAATAAACATTTTCAAAAATATTTCTTTGGAGAACTTACCATGTACAAGGTGCATCACAGTATGCAGATAATGTCACTCTTATGTCTTCAACCTACTGAAAAAAAACACACAAACAAAATTCTAAAAAGGTAACATCCTTTGAAAACTAAGACACTCAACAGAAAAATGCCAAGTACTGCAGAGCCCACAATAAAAATTTAACAGTACAGTTGGAAGCACTCTAAAGAACTTGCTCATCCACATTTACAATTTAACGTGGACTAAAAAAAAAATGTGGAAACTTATTCACATATTTAGAGATTCATAAACTTTTAAATTTAACAGCATGAAAAATACAGGGTCAAAAAGCACATCCCCAAGACCTGCAAACGGTTAAGCAACGGTCAGGAGATACACCCTGATGCTGAGATGGACAAGACATGCAGGAAGAGAAGACAATATATTTCAGTTCTGACAGTGCTATGTAACATTTAGCTCCACCCAGTTTTTGGACCCTGTCCGTCATCTAGTGTTAAAAAATGTGACAACTGAGCACTGTATTTTTACAACATTTAACCAAGTCCAAAGCTGAATGATGGTGTGTGTATATACATATATACAGAAGTGCTGATAAGTCCTTAGCCCGACCAGGAAGGAAACAAGCTCAGAAGCATATCAGGGATGCACACGATTTCAACAACATAGAGACACAAGCTGTCATCAATTTTTTTTCCCTGCAAGACAAGGCACCGAAGGAAATTCACACCATTCTGACAGAAACATTAGCTTGTTTCCTTCCTGGTTGGGCTAAGGACTTAACAGCACCCATGTTTGTGTATGTATGTATGTGTGTGTGTATATACACACACACACACATACACACATCCCCCCCCCAGAATTTTGTTGGACATATCATGGGAAAATTCCGCACAGGACTGAGACAAAGATGATGGGATAACATGCCCATCAGTGTCAAAGATATCTGGTGTGGGAAGAACAAATTGAGCGAACTTGTAATAAGGTCAAACTCAAGAGTTCTGGTGACAGTTCTTTTTGCAAAAATTAAATTTGTTGAACAATACAGAGTAACTTGCAACAGAATATCAATGGTAAATATGTGCACAATTAACAATGATCCTGTTACCTGCAATTCCAGCAATGGCTTCCGATGCAAAGTACTTTACATCAACATCATTATCAACATTCAGTTTATCCAATACTGGCTTAACCTGTGACAGTATACAACTGCAATGTAGAAAAAACACAATTACATATTAATACAGCAATAAATAAAAAACATGTAAACCCAAAAACATCAAACCCTTCTTTGTAACTTAATTAGCATGTGGTGTGTGTATCTGCAAATGTGTGTGTGTCTGTGTTTTCAATGTGCATGTCTGTCTGTCTTTCCCCTAAGTCATATGCAAGCATCAATACTATGAGACAAACATTAACAGGTTCCTGGCAGCTCAGTACCAACACCACACCAGCATATGTCTATACCTCCTAATGCACACCACCTTGAAAATACAGACATGGCATCAACACAAACTTCTGAAGTGAAAACACTACTATCATCCAATGTAAGGTACCAAAGTACTGTACATGGCATGGAAACATTAAGGTTTACTGGCATTAAGTGGTAGTGGTGGTAGCAGTAGCAGTAGCCAGAGCAGCAGCAGAAAGGTTACAGTATATTAACTTACACTGTAACATGAATGTTATGAAACAAGAGATAACTGGTGATGAAATAAGACAAATACAATGTGCACAGACTGAAAAGTCCAAATGCACATCTATTCTATTCTGTTCTATAATCTACTAACTTGGGTTCCAGTACAGGTCCAATCTTCTGAAGGGTCTTAGCTACATTGAATCGTACATTAGCAACATTGTCATTTGCCATGGATACAACTGTGGGCAACATTGATTTGGCTGTAATTTCTGAACCACAGGCTTCAGCAAGAACCTGAAATACAAATATAAATTTACTCATAAATTCATACAAAAATACACAAGAGCACAGCATAAAAATAACCTTCCATCAACAACGTGAATAAGCTCTGTTCAACTGACCTCA
>Ga0136643_10013014_pt1 | contig 12423 bp, 8 predicted proteins | sample TergutLab28metaG_FD_96883 | JGI IMG/M metagenome (GOLD analysis project Ga0136643, IMG submission 96883) | Labiotermes labralis P1 segment gut microbial communities from Petit-Saut dam, French Guiana - Lab288 P1 (version 3) (version 3) | ecosystem: Host-associated > Arthropoda: Insects >...
TATTTTATGTTGTGGGGGGGGGTGGGTGAGTAGAGGTAAGAAATAGCATTTAACACCAAGTGCAATTATTAATTTGAAAAATCCCTGAACATCTAGACGGTAGCCAAACCTGTGACAGGACCCCCCCTAGTAAATATTATGTGTATCTCAGTGTCATAAATGTATGTTCATAAACACATTTTTAACCATTAATAAGTGCAGTAAAAACCAATGTCCATTTTGACAAGTGAATAAACCAAAGAATAACAACTCACACTAAACCAATCAATTTCAAACCTTCAACCCTTCCCATGTTGCAAACATTACTGAAATTCCTACGTCCTATTAATTTTTCCAGCCCCATTTTGTTGATTTTCTTTTTAATCATATCTGTCCAGCACAGTAAAAGAGCCACTCCTGCCATCTACAAGAATTAAAATAAGAGTTGTGTAAATGAATGGTACATAGCAAAATATATGTACTGCACATGACATCCAGAAACCGGATGGTGCTCACAGAATGTCTGAAATAACTTTCAAGAAAGGGTCCCAAGTGTGATATATACAATATACAACACAGTAAAGGTTAATTTTGTTACTACAGTCAGTGCTGTACAAGGGATATCTGAATGTATCTGTGAAGTAAACCCCCTGACAAGGAATACATTTAAATTCAAATTTACTGCTGTTTTCTGCAGCGTTTGTTATATCTGTACCAGTATCACTAGCATATGGTCTACTACCAACAATAGGCTTTAGATGCACTGCATGACAGTTGTGATCTCAGAATTTAAAAAAAATATAATCTTTGACTTTAAAAATAAAACCTGCCTGCAAAGGGTTACAATGCAAACTTGCCTCACATGTACAGGAATTTCAGCATACATGAAAAGAGAAAGTCTAGTACCTCTTAGATTTCAAACACTTTCAGGCTTCTGATGTGTATGTATACATGTACATATGCTGGAGATATGCATATACACACACCGTCTTCTCTAAGGACTTATCAAAAACATTTAGTACTGTCAGCAATACTTATACATTAGAAAATCTCTTTAAATCTTGCTGTTATATTCACATGTATTGGAATACTGCAGCTTACAGGTAATAATCTTTATTCTATGCAATATACATTATATAACAGTTAAACATAGTTAAATTTGTGCGTTCTTTTGTATGTATATGACTATAGTCTATTGCACATTACTTTTGGAACATCTACTAGACTTCCTTTGTCAGTCACAAAACATATGCAGAATCTCTGAGAAAGTATATGGGCTGAACTCCTCTCAGGCTTACAGAAAGAAGCATTTTGGATAACTGGGGGAGGGTCTTGGCTCCTCATACCTTATGTTCTATTTCATATATACAGTATATAATACGTTTACAAAGATTTAATTACAACCTATCAAGAAACAGCCATCACAAAGACCTTGTTACAAGTACTGTACATCCGTAAAATCTTCGGGCACAAAGTACGATGTACTGATGGATCAACCACATTTGTATGTTATTAATTTCACTTCTTCACCTATAAGTGGAGTTACATAACTACTTACCCCTCCCCCTCACTCTTTTATCACGGCAGTGCACTAGAAATGTCAATGACCAGAATGTTGTATTAGAGATTGTTATATAAGACACAACATAACAATAATTCTGTGATAAATGTATGAAAGTATTACCAAATTATAATTATACAGGTAGTGACTGTGCACATATTTCTTCAGTCACAATGCTTTCAGGTTCATTTGAATTCACCCACAGGATCACTGATCCACCCAGCAGGCACCAATTATGTCTCCTACAATTTAACCATAAAAAAGCATTCTTTTAAAATGAATGTATGAAAGTCAATTTTTGGATTGGAGAAGTGAAACAAACTAACTAGCTGTCACTGATACATTTGGCTGCATGTAGTCAAAAACAGTCAGTAATGCATGAAAGGGTACAGCTAAGATTGTTCTTATACTTAAGCAACATGCCATGAAGATGTATGAGGGAGTGGAGGTACAGCTCCAAGCATCCTTAACCTCAGAAACAGGGGGCTAAGTAGTCGGCTCCAGAGCCAGTACAGATCAGCAGCAAAGAAAAAAAAATCTTGTCCCTGGCACACAGTGAATCTTGGTCATCCAGACGCTTACACACTACACTGCCTGAGCTCTCCTGGCTCTGGTACAGCATGTATACCGGTAATATTCTGAATGTGTTTGTCAGTTTACACAAACCACCAAAACTGCTCCTTTTCTCTGAAATAGCACAATTTGCCAGATACATTGTAAAATGTACCTCATCTGGAAACACAGCACAACCACTTAATTCAGTGAGATAAAGCACAGAGCACTGCTGTTTGGTTCAGCTAATCTTAGAAAAGAAATGCCAATAAGTAACAATAAGTACATGACTTCACAGGCTAGCCACGCAATCTATTACTCTTTTTCCACCTACAAACCTTCATGCAATGGAAGTCAATGTGGTTGGGTAATACATTGCAAAGAAGCAGTATTATCATTACATGATTATGAGTTATAAACCCTGGATACAAGGCTGTACTGAGAAGGAAATAAATTGCAACCAGATATATGAATTTAAGTACACAATCCAAATAGCAGTTAATCTATAGCACTGCCAAAAAATTCATTCTACAAAGAAAATTTTGTAGTTCTACAGTATGTTTGACAAATACTGTGAACACACAATACTGGAACTTCAGAGTGATCTAAATAACAATTCCTTTAAGCACCTTCAATGAAAGCACAAAGATTACACTCCTTTTTCAATGATATTAATTTACATGGACACTAAATGTAACCATATCATCAGTTGCGCCTTAAAATTTAAAACTATGGAAACATTAGTTAGGCTTAGACAGTACCTTGCTACACTTGAATTTTAGTTCCTGAGTGACATTGCAACAGAGTCTTCAAGAGAAAAGAGACTTCCTAGTCTTTATTGTCTGCATGTTGCACTAATCTAACAGCACATGTGCATTATCCAGCTGGCTGAGAACTGAATTTTTTTTAACACTAATGCCATTATTCTATAATCAATATTCAACTGTCAGCACACAGTACTGTGCATTTAAAATCCCTTGTTTCAGCACAATGAAGTTTAAATTTTTAAACATGAACACCCAATGACATACTATCACTATTCAAAAACAAGAAGTGCAGTCTCAAAAATCATAATGAAAGCCTGAAGACTCTCGAAATATATAGAGCATCCCACTACCCATGTCCCAGAGCAAGACAGCTGTTGTGGGAGCTCTATCATGCACAAAGTTCGCATCTGCTGGCAATTTATAGAGTCTATGTTTCCTACACAGTTCCACTTATTTTATTTCACAAAGAAGTTTTAAAGTGCTGACCTCATCTCCTACGCAGACATCACACCTTCTGAAAATATTTCTCAACAGATAATGAAGCTTGTCTTGTAATACAAGCATTTTCTCTTCAAATATAATCAAGTTCTTTCAATAAATGTGGACTATTCACAAAATACTACCTTTCAGTGTCCCTCAAAAATTATGTCTGCACATACTCAAACCCAGTGATCTAGGACACAATCTGTGGGATACTGACCATGCACCACATATCTCTTCTAGGGTAGCCCATTCAGGAGACTACAATTTGGGCTCCAGCAATGTATTGCACAAAGTAATCACACATTTCTTTTGGTTCAGTTAATTCTTTGAAGAATATTGCCAGAATAATCACACAGCTGTTAAGAATTTGTTCCTTTAAAAAGCATGGGTCCTATGATTTTGCATATAATCACTGCATATCAGACTGTGAATTGAAGGTTATGCCAATAACTTCACAAACTTCATGGGGATTTCTAAAACCAGTATTTGTCATTCTGGCTATTTACATTCCAATTTAATGTATACCATGCCAACTTGCAAAGCACTGCATCTTAATCCTCTTCCTTCACCTGAAGACATTTCTCACATGCAGTGACCACTTGCTATGTATGAGAAACAACATATGACTGGACAACTGTCTCACATTCCAGTGCTGAAAAGAAGAGGAAAAACTTGGCATGGCAGACCTACCTGGGATAAATGAGCTTGTATGTCCTTGTGCTTGGGGGCATAGTAATTGGAATGCTCTGTATTAGGTCATTTCTATAAAAGGGCCTGTAGAATCATCCAAGGCCCTCTTCACATACTCAGTACATCTGCTATGTAAAGCGTCTTCAACTTTAGAGTATAATGTATAAGCCAGAATACAAGGCAACACCCTCTGACCCATTGGGGTTCATTCTGTGGGCTGTCTTATGACAGGTTCATAGTCTCTTCCACAGTGAGTGCTTCACACAGTGCAATACAGTGTTTCCTCTTTCAATTTCAAGCATCCTCTCATTTCCTTAAGGTTATCCAGTAACTGCTTACATCTTCTTCCTTGTTTTCCCATCACTTCTATCCTTCCTTCTATCTTCCCTTCAATAACACGTTTTAGAAGGAAATACATATTTACAGAAAAATGCACATGATCAAGAAACACCAGGCAATGGCATGTACTACAATGTAACTAATGTGAAAGAATTCACTGGAATGATGTGTGAGAAAGAGAAGTGCTATAGCATGCCTCTTCAGTCACTTTACTAGAAAATGACATGTCCCTGACAGGTTACTAGGAAATGCTGTCAGGTCTTGCTTATAAGGCAACCCCTACTTTCCTGTGCCACTATTTGAAAGAAAGGAGAGAGGAAAAAAAAAAAAAACTAGCTTTATAATTGGGCTTATATGATAATCTTAATGGAATTCATGAACAGTCTTAAAGAAACCTACAGCAGAACATGATGAGAAACAGAAGCAGATTTAACACCACAATGTTGCAACTAAATGCCTAAATCTTGGCCAGATTCAGAGCAGATCTGTGGCCAGTTATGAACCACAAACTTATTTATCACACAATACATCACTCACGTGATATCACCGTAATGCACCTTATGTCCTAATATCATAGCTTTCATGTCTGTAACATGGTACCTAACAAAGAAGGTGAAACAACACTTGAAACCTTGTTAGAGGCATTAATTCCTTCTGTTAGGCAAGGAATGAAGCTAGAAAAACTAACTTTTAAATTCCTTTAGATCTATATAAGTAACTACAAGCAGAATTTGTTTTAACATAAAAACTCTGCTTATTGTTGTGAGTTTATTTACTGGTTTTATAATGTTCCCCAAATAAAAACTGATCAGGTTCTGGAAGATTTAGACTGCTTGGTCTTAGCAACAGAGATGAACTATGTTGTACATGAGGTCAACATTTGGTTTCAAATATCATTTAGATGAATTTAACGCTACAAACTGTTAAAGTGAGGCCTCAAATTTAATTACACAAACTTCACACCAAACAGAGAGAGAGAGAGGGGGGAAGAAAGAAAGAAGGAAAGAAAGAAAGAAAGGAAGGAAAAAACCTCAGAGTCAAGGTGTAAGTAAGGAAGTAAATTCTGTACCAATCTGAGTGTTTGAGAAAGTTTTTATGCATCCGTTACGTTAAATTAACATACAATGGGATTCATGTCTGTCTGTCCACCCATCCACCCAACCACCCTTCCATCCACCTCTCCTTTCTACAAGATCTATATAGATTTTAATTAAACTTGGTATTTAGATGATTTAAACATAGTATGGCCACACAAATTTCATTGTAATTTGTATCCAGTCCATAATAATCACTACTTTATGTGCAGCTAAAAACAGATCCCAAAAGTAACCAATCATACACATGAAATACATGATGTATACATAAGTCAGTAAGGTCTATTAACTTTAGTTTTTAAATATCCTGCAATTTTTGTACAGTGTATATTTGACAAAATACAAAGAAAAATGTCTTAAGCCTTATGAATGGTTGATAAATTCTGTGAATAATGGATATGTACCAACTACACAAATAAGAGATGCAAAACTGGAAATAAATCACTTTGAAAATATATGTGTTCCTGACTGCATTACACTTTTCCACTCTGTTCCTTCAGAAAAAGGTACAAAAATGATAATCTGTGATATGATTTGACCGAAATATTATTATGCTATAAACAATACAGTTGGTCGGCTTTATTCAGTTCACATTGCCTTCAAAACAAAACTTCAAAAGACGTGCAATTTCCATTCAAGCTATGCTGTGATCTAAGTTGCACTTACTTCAAATTCTTCCATCTCTATCTCAAACAAACTGAATCCTGTTTATGTTTGAAGCACTACATTACTTCCTACATCTGCAGCTGTGCATAAATGATGTAAATTCTTATGCAGATAGGCTTCTGTTTGATGCACCTCAAAACCAGTATTCTGGCTTCTAGTGACATGGCCACACGCACGCATTATGTTGTTGTAAGACTGAAAGATTGATATGCAACACTCATTCTGAGCAGCAATGTGTTTCAGATGACTCTGATACTGAGCTTCTGATAATTTATCAGAAGAAACTGACAACAGTGTTCCTAAGGATCAGGTGTGGCATGATTGTAGAAGCCAAGACAGGAATAAAATACATCATTTTGGTGCTCCCATGTCAAGTGTGTACTGTAATGCTGTGCTTCACATGAGTGTCAACTCCTCTCCTTTAGACTGCTTTGATAGGGTCACATTTTTATTACCAACAACACATTCAAGGACAGGAGGACAAAACTCAATACCCAGATATTTCTATTCATGAACTACATCATTTTCGAGTTCTGATAATCCTGATGGGACATGATGCTCAGGACACTATAAAAAAACAGTTCTGCAGCTAACAAGGGGAAGTGGAATATGTTGGACACAAAGTTTTTGTGGCCTCAACTGTTTTCTGGCCAACACAACAGGAAAATAAACAGCTGTGGCACTGTTCATCACAACAGGAAAGACATGCCACACACTCTGGGCCAAAAGGCCTTGCAACTGAAGAAAGGTGACATCCTTTGTAAGTTGAAAGGAGGTACAAATGCTGTGTGTTGGCAAGACATGAGAAGTTTATATCCTCACCAACATGTACAACCCCCCAGTACCATGTCATTTTGTGGATGAAGAAGGAAATGCATCAAAACCACCGTGCACTGTGAGTTACGAATATGTGTTTTATGTATGTGAGCGATATGATGGCAAACAGCTACAGCATTCCTGTACGGTGTGGAAATGGCCTAAGAAGCTCTTCTTCCACCTACCAGACCTAACTATCAAGAATTCCTTCATAATTCATATATAATGTGAGAGGAAAATCACAAACAAATTTTACATGGTCTTATCCATGTCACATGGGATATACACCCATGTCCTTCAACTGCAAGCCCTGGTCAGCCACCTTCAGGAGAGGTTTGCCACTTTCACTTCAACATCAAGGATTCAAATCATTTGCCTCCCAAGGGCTACTTTTGAATCTGTAATGGTGTTCTTCTGAAAGAAAAACCTCTAGGACACGTCCCTTCTATAAAGACTGTGATGTAAGGCTCTGTCTATCTGTGCTTCAAGTTGTATCATACAAGACCCTCCTACTGAGTATCTCTTAAGAGTGAAAAGTGACTTACAGCAATGAAGTCCTCTGATGCGCAACTCTTATAGAATACAAAAGTACAGGTCATAACAGTAACTAAATGAAAAGTGCTGATTCTGTTGAATTCTCTGGCTTTTGTTATAGGTGGAGAAAAAAAAATTCTGATTAGCTGCTGAACATATTGCATCATACTGACATCTGTACAGAGGTCAGTCACACATCTTACTTTTCCTACTACACAAATGCATTCATTGTCAACAACTATCCACAGACTGAACTGATTACTTTAGATTATATTTCAAATGTCTAAAATGTGTAAAAAAAAATAAATTTTTATGGTTAACTAATGCATTATAACTCTTCAACTAACTATTAACTGCAAACAGCACTTTAAATCTTTAATATGCCCATTTTAGCAAACTGAGAAAATGAGGTAAAGAAACAAGGATTTTAATTTTGTCCCACTTGATACATGGTAACCATTTAAAAACTCATCCTTGCTACTGCCAATACTAGCCTATTAATTCCGTCCGTGAAGGGTTAACGTACTTCTTTCTCTTGCCTTTTAAAGACACTTTGTATCAAACCATGGGCACAATGTAATATAATGTAACTGAAACAATACATTCTGATATCTTATGAAGAGTTATTTCACTGTTAAGGTAGTCCCTTCTCCCCCTCAGGCTGAGGATGGAGGCAAAACCCTCCAAAAACAGAGGGTAACCATAAGTACACAGAATGTCTGGATGATAGGTATGTGAAAATAAAAATCCATATCTCAAAATGTGTTCACTCTACAGATTTCCAGTTTGCACCATTACAAAGGAAACTCTCAAACTGTTTTCTATTACCTACATTAAAAGATTTTAAAGTGGGCACCCCTGGTGTCGTGACAAATATCCAAATGACATTCTACCTCTGCTGACATGTTCTGAAGCTTGCGGTGGGTTACTGTAACCACAGCATCACTCACACAGGGTTTCAACTATTGAAGATCATTTTCGACCTAGCAGGTGAGGTTCTTCACATAGCCCCGGGGTAGGGGACCCAATGGGGTTAAGTCTAGTGACCTATGAGGCAGGTAACTGGTGTTCTGCTGATCCATCTGCCAGGCATCATGGGATCAACCTCTGATAATGAAAGTCGACTACAGTGAACACACAGTGTGACGTTCAGAAAACCAAATGTTAACTAAAGTCATTGTAAAGACCATGCACAACAACAGAGGCCTATTAAATTGTGGGGCATTTGCAAGGTATGCAGGGCACTTAATTCTGGCACCAAATTGTGAGAAGTGATTTCTCACACTATGGCTGTAGTGAGGTGGTTCCCTGTCTTGTAGTAACTGGGAAAGAGCATACAGTTCCAGAATGTCCAGGTACAAAGCCACAGTCACAGATAGCTAAAAGAACTAGAATGTTTCATCATCCTATTGTGCATTAAGTTGCACCACACACTCACTTTGGCACTGTCTCTCACCTGTCCACACGTGACGTGTAAATTTTTGTTTTCCCAGATCTGCTAACGTGTTTATTCACAACTCCATTACGAACACAAGAGGTTGCCTCACCTGAAGAGCTCACAGAGAATGAATGGTCTGGATATCTTCTGTTCCACCAGGGGTGCCCACACTGAAATCTTCTAAGGTAGGTAACAGTATTTAAAAAAAAAAATTTTTTTCTTTTGTAATGGTGTAAACCAGACACTTGTGTAACAAATATATTTTGAGATATAATTTTTTCTTGTTGTATACCTATTACCCGGACATCCAGTACTATAGAAGCATTCATGGACATTAGACAAGGGAAGTTCCTCCAGAGTTGGGGTTTGGCAAGGGGCTATTAACTCATCATTACATGAAAAAAGAATGTTATAAAACATTACAAGGGGCCTCAAACTTGGTTATCTGGCTCAGGAGAGAAATCAGTGTCTGGCTCCTGTTGACACAGTATTAAACCTGCAGACTTCACAAAATGCAGGCAATTTCTTGAGCAATTGTGGAACCAATAGCTTCTCAAGAAGGACTGTGCCCCATTTGGCCAGGTCTATACATATAACTCATAACAAAATATGAAACTCTTGAGTCTTCTGAACTTATAAAGTTAATGTATTCCAGTCAGGGAAGAGACACAAAAATAATTAGACACAACAAACTATAAAAACTATATGGAACTGACAATACTGTCAAAAATGAGACACTAGGCATGTTCTTATGGTCTGTTACTTAACATCTGTCTTAAATGCTAAAATTACATTGCCAGTGTTATTACAAAATCTGTCTTCAGTACAAGGACTGTTCTCACTGAAATACGTTTACAACAAGAAGGGGCTTTTAAGTACCACACAAATAAAGCTAAAAAAATATACAAAACCAGTCCCAACCACAACTCATACAGCCTACCTTCACACTACATGAACATCTTATCCAACAGACTTATTATTATTATTATTATTATTATTGCTGTTGTTTGGTTTGTTTGTCATTTGCGTTTTCATATGTGTCTTGTTTAATGCCCTTTGTAATCTGTTAGTAAGTTGTGCTGATTCTGTTACTGGCCACTTGGCTGTGGACTTAGCACATTAATAAACAGACTGAAATGTACTGAACTACTACCACTACTGCTGCTGCTGCTGCTGCTGCTGCTGCTGTCACTGTTATTGTTCTTTTCTATTCTTGTGAATAACTTATTAAGTACAGATTCTGTATACATTGAACTGGTTGGATATAACATCAAAATTTTACATTGTCACCATATTCATAACTGTTAATTTACAAAAAATACGAGGGATATCCAGAAAATAAGTTCTGTTTGCGAATATTGCCTCTGCAGCGCTGCGGTCACGATGGTGTGCACAGGTGCCGAGTTTGTTGATTCTGTGGCAAGGCACAGACACAATTTGCAGACACTTGAACACTGTTTATGCATAGTGCTGTGTGTTTATAATATTTCAGAAAATGGAGAATCGCACCGCATGTGAAATGTGGTCTGTAATCTGTTTCTTGAATGCAAAGAACATGACACCGGCTGAAATTCGTCAACTTTGTGATGTGTATGGAGAACATGCCATGAGTAGTTCAGTGGTACAAAGATGGGTGCGACTGTTTAATGAAGGACGTGAAAACGTGCATGATGATCAGTGGGGTGGCCGACCAACTGTGGTGAATGAAAATTTGGTCCATACAGTTGAAGAGAAGATTAGAGAGAACAGATGATTCACCATTACACCACTTTCCCTGCATTTTCCTCAAATTTCACGGTCACTTCTTCACAAAATTGTGTCTGAGGTCAAAGAAGCCATTATCACTTGCTTTGCATCGCAGGAGGCATCATTCTATGATGAAGGGATACAAAAACTGGTGCAACGCAATGACAAGTGACTCAACAATGTTGGAAACTATGTTGAAAAGTAGTGTACAATATGTACATCAAATGGCAATATACATGGTTTGTAATATATTCTTGTTTTTTTCTTAATAGCCCATCAGAACTTATTTTCTGGATAACCCTCGTATTTCTCACACACACACTGTGTAGGCATGTTTATGGTCCATCTCCATACTAAGTTTCATATGCCTAGCTGCTATGATTCCATTAGTTACTGCCATCCAACTGGTAGGTACAAAAGATGGATAAGTGTGTAATTACCATGTACACTTATGTTAAGAAACATTCACAGGTGGGATGCTTGCTCTGGAGACAAAACAATCCAGAGGTAAACTACTCCCCCATTCGGATCTCCGGGGGGGTGTTTCCAGGGGAAGCATCGCGCAGCAGGCAAAGAGGGATGAAAACAGGGACGTGGAATGTTAGGAGTCTGTATAGAGCAGGGTCACTTAAGGCAGCAGCGAGGGAATTAGTGAGGTATAAATTAGATGTAGTGGGTGTACAGTACATCAGGTGGGACAAAGGGGGCACAGTAAGAGCAGGGGATTACGATTTTTTCTACGGGAAAGGAAATGAAAATCATCAATTGGGAACGGGTTTTTTTGTACACCGTAGAATAGTATCAGCAGTAAAGAGAGTAGAGTTTGTTAGTGATAGGTTGTCATATATAGTGCTGAGAGGTCGCTTGCATAATATTATTGTTGTAAATGTGCATGCACCAAGTGAGGAAAAAAGTGATAAGCAAAAAACAGTTTTTATGAGGAATTAGAGCAGGTATTCGATCAATTCCCAAAATATCATATGAAAATGTTACTAGGAGACTGTAATGCAAAAGTGGAGAGAGAGAATAGCTTCAAGCCAACAATTGGATAGGAGAGTCTCCAGCAGGATAGTAATGATAATGGGGTTAGACTAGTTAACTTCGCCACATCACAAAATCTGGTGGTTAAGAGCACGATGTTCCCTCACTGTAAAATTCCTAAATACACCTGGACCTCCCCTGATGGTAAGACTCACAACCAGATTGACCACGTATTGATAGATTGGAGATGGCATTCGAATGTACTGGATGTGCGAAGTTTTAGTGGAGCTGATTGTGATACAGATCACTATCTGGTGACTGTGATCAGAAGCATAACACAGAAAAAATGTATCAAAGAGTAAACCAATTTAAGAAAGGTTATCAACATATATTTAGCATATTTAGGAACAAAAAATGAGAATTGGCAATGAATACAAGGGAGAAAGCAGAAATATGGAAAGAATATTTTGACAAATTTCTGAACATAAAATAACCAAGGGAGTTATTTAAAAAAGGAAACAAAGAAATTAGCAAAGTTGAAATAGAAGACTACAGATAAAACAAGAAAAGACAAAATATATGACAGTGGAAACAAAAAACTGTCTAAAGAAAAATAAAATAGGACATTTGAAAACAAAAATTACAAATTTGAAAGAGAAGAAAATTTTAAATATTTAGGAATTATACTTAATGAAGATAACAATAACCAAACAGACTTGCAAGAAAGAATAAAAAATGCGAACAAAACATATTTTATGCTACAAACATTTTTTAAAA
>Ga0136643_10013020_pt1 | contig 12421 bp, 6 predicted proteins | sample TergutLab28metaG_FD_96883 | JGI IMG/M metagenome (GOLD analysis project Ga0136643, IMG submission 96883) | Labiotermes labralis P1 segment gut microbial communities from Petit-Saut dam, French Guiana - Lab288 P1 (version 3) (version 3) | ecosystem: Host-associated > Arthropoda: Insects >...
AGCTAGTAGTTGCATAACATTCAAACTATCGAAAATGCCGAGAAACTACGTACACAGGAATTGAACACACATGTACATAAATGGATGCTGCTGTGGATTGGCGCAGCCCTCTAGATATGTATGCAGGCCGCTAAGCGCGGCCACGTCACGCAGTGTCTCAGTTTTCCATTACACAAGGATTCCCAGGGAATACCTCCGCTCAGAAATATCTTATACATTCGCATACAAATTCCGCAAAGCTGAAGAAAACTTATGCGCCTTACACATATTCACTTCATTGAAATATTTGATATTCAAATTGAAACAAAATACGGAATTGATCGACGGCTTTATTGAGGGTATCCTTGCAATGAGCCCGAAACAAGACCGTCCAAAAAAGTCAAAACCGTACCCCGAATTTTTATTGATATTGTTTTGTTACTAAGTTAGTTTTAATATTTATAATCAAATGGCCAGAATATTTACTAGTTTATGATGCAAACATATATACTATTTGGATGAAATTATTTCTGAATGCAAGGTAAGTGGACAAAATAATTATTAACCACGAACGACACACGTCTTTCTAACTTTGTGTTCAAAACGTTCTTTACTTCAGAAGAAACGTAGATCGATCCGGTAAGAAATGGAGACCTCGGTATCCGTATCGGTGGGGAAATCCAGAAAATTGCCTTACACTCTTTTGCTGACGACTTAAGATTGTATAGCACTGTGGCGGATTGGTATTAACGGAGTTAAAATTCTAGCTGCTAACTCCAGATAGTTTCTGCATGTCCCATTATTTACCTAATAAATTCCATCCAGAATAACATCACAAGCATTTAAAAGTACCAGCATTTTGTCCGTTCATTTATGTCCCTCCATATTCCCTTGGCATAACAGACAGCACATTAATATCCTGTTGTTTTTTTGTTGTTGTTACTGTTGCTGCTGGTGCTGCTGCTGCTGATGATGATGTTCATGATCATGATCATGAAAATACGTGTGAGATTTGAGGTTTTGATGGCGTTGAATATTAACATAACGCACTTATGAGACATGACCTCCTGCAATTTGTTGTACAAGTAGCAAAAATTCGAAGCAAACTGCTTCAGAGCAAACGAGACTCCGATGTATCGAAAATGGTAACAGAAATTTTTCTCCGAAAAATAAGTACAAACACGGCAATATAACAAATCCCGCGACCGCAGAACTACTCGTGTTTCCGAAAGAGCAAATGCCTCGCTAATTTAAGTTTGTCATTAGATGTCGACACAGACGCGTTTGAGTGGTTTGCATCTTCACTTTGTACTCGGGATTTTTTAGTTTCGAATTTCGGGCTGAATAGTGGTTACCTTGCCCTAGACTTTTAGCTACACCAGCAAAAATACTGGAACAATAACACAAAACCGTTTACAACCGTGTCCATGCAGCAAACGTCTTCTCAATTTGTCATGAATACTTACAAAAACATCAGCGTTATGAAATTAGCGATGCGTCCAATCACTCAGCACAGAGTTTGTGCTCTTAAAGACCGGCACGAATAACTGGGATTAGCCGAAATATGTGAGCTTATTTCGGTATATATCTCCGAATGGGAAAGAAGGCTTCAAGGAACGCCACAACTTAAAGTGGTTTAAAATGCAATTTTTCTCAGAGGGTCTGAGACAATCAGTACATCCAGTATTGTTTATACATCATATAATTTTATTCGAACACAGAGCAGACGTAAGTATGCCGATCTTCAAACCCCATTTCAGAGCTTCGCAATGAGATTGAACAAAAATGATGAATATACGAGTGATATCCTGCCAAATAATTCATGGGCTTCTATTACGATAAAAATTTGAGTGCTAAAAATATGTAATGCGAATGAACAATTATTACTAAACTTTTTCGGGAAATTATGCACAGTGTTAGTCGAGCTCTGAGCAAATTTGTTTTAAAAATCCCCTGCTTCATATATAATATTTAATACCAACTTGTTGCACATGGTGTGTTTTAATTACTGCACGGAGGGTGTAAAATATTAAATTGCGAATGCCCAACAGGCACGAGTTACCTACAGCTTTAAGAAGCAATAATTAATAAAAACATTGCGCGTAAAGTTGATACTAAATATGTAATAGAGTTGCCGGAAAATATACAGTGTTAAATTCTTTGTTGCTTTTAAGTGGACTGTAGAATATTCTTTGTGAAACTACGTACAGGTTTACGTCAAATAGCGGAAGGCTCTGGCAGTTACAAGTACCTAACTTTGTTTTGGAAGTGTTTGTATCATTTTTTACAGAAACTCAGGATAACGTCCTTCAGTTGCATCCCAGGAATATAAGAACAGCTCACTTGCATAAATATATTTATGTGGAAAAAATTCTTATTTACCTTTACTTCATTTACAAACTCCTCTTTTCCATCTTGTTTGCTGAGAAAGGGGTCATCATATTAAACAGCACTGTATTACATTGCGGTGCTTACGATTGCCGGGCCAGGCAATTATGTCAGACTGCCACTGTGCACGTCGAGAATAATGAAACACCGTTCTTAGGCAATAGAAGAAGAATTACACTTAATTGGATTTTCCTCCGGGAGACGTCCTGAGGTCGAAGTTGGGAGGAGAAGTGAGCTGAGGAAAGCAGGTAATTTTACTCTTGAAATGGATTATCTCAAGAATCTCATTGTAGCTCAGCGCTATTAGAATTAACGAGTCGATCCACGAGACGCAAATCCTACTTGGGTTTAGGAAGAATTCCTAATCTTAGTGTTTAACAAAGTTTCAGAATTAAATAAAATTTGGGTGTCAGAGACTCTAGCCTTGCTGTACATCCGCCTTTTTTCCTAAAGAAAACGAAAATTATAGATCTGCACTAGTACTTTTATAGCTGTCCTGTTTTATGAACAGTCTTCCGAATAAACAAAGTAATAGCTAAAGCAAGTGCAAAGAAATTATATTTCACAATTATATTTCATAATTATGCCGCATGTTTCGGCTTTTGCAACTATCACAGTTAGATCAATTAAAGGTTAAACACACGATATAGCCTACATGTGTACTGAACTTAGTAAAATTGCACTACAGTGATATAAAATGTGGGTTATTATTTACAAAGTGGGTCCTCTCTTAGAAAATTCATATTTTGAATAGTTAGATGAGCTTCTTTGTTTTCATTTTCTTGCTTTACGAGGCTGTCATCATCTCGACCGTCGAAGGGCAGGACTGTAGATCTAATGATCTAACAGGGTTTTGGAAAGGAACAGTCATACGTAATGAGTGACTATCCTGACATTTTCATGGGGAGACTGAAGAAGAGTAGGAGAAAAGTCAGTCAGAATAACAGACGTACCTTCAGTAATTCGAAACGGCCATTTTACAAATACATGTCTACAGCGTTGGACACACCTCTACCACCGCGAAAAGCCGGGTTTAATCGGAAGGTGGTCAAAAGAGCAGAAGGGTGGTCTGAAATCGCTAAACGTTATTACTGTGAAGCAAAAAGCTACACCGACCCGCTGCTTTAAATTTTTCTTTCCCCTGAGCTTGCATTATTTATGTTTTCTCTTAGTGCTGAAGTTTGTACTTTCAAATTAGGACTCAGTGAGAACCCTACACAGACACTGCTTTCCCTCAGCACGGTCTGCCAGCTCTTCAAGCCAAGCGAGAATACGTTGAGCTAACTTCCCTGACTGACTCGTTAGAGCACACAGGGCTTCGCTTATGAGTAGGATGTTCCAGCCAAATTGTATAAAGTTTCGGTTCTACCTCAGTGTTCGTGTGTAAATTAAAAGGTTTCTGAAGTAAAGATCCGTGGCTGTGTAAATTGTAGTTCCGCTTCCATAAGATTTCCCGCTGTACTTTGGAAAACTTTAGTCTTTTTTGCACACAGACCCAAAATATTTGGCTCATTCTTACGCCTGTTGCAAGACGTACTGAGCGCCTGATCGACGACGTACTTGTCTATAACAAAACCTCGCGATAGCATCCCACCAAATAATCAAATAGGGAGCACTCTGTCTCTTACCGCTTACCTTCCCCTTTCTCGCCACTACATCATACTGCCGTTTGATCAATTCTTCACCGGCTGTTCCAACCATCAAGTAACCATAACCATTCTCCCAGCGTCACTGACTTGACTGTCGCAGTAACACTACTTTCCTACCACACTACTATGTGCAAGAATCATTTTCTTCAAAAAGTGTTTCATAACGAACAATGAAGCCAATAAATTTATTTAAGAATAAAATGACAAAAACACACCTGTGAATTACATAATTCCGACTATTACTTACAGAAATGTAGAGAAAATGAGAAAACTGTGGTAAAAGCACGCCATCAAAAATGGTTTGGACACAAAAACACTGGGAGAAGATTACAGGGTTATTCGAAACGATTGTCGGGGTTTTAACAACTTGTCATACAAAATACACTTCAGATAGGGGTATATGTACTTTTTATTTTGTATTTCCTCCTATTTCCGCAAGTATCCCGAAAATGAAGGTACGAATCAGAACCGCCATTGAAACCATCACCGCTGACATGCTACAAACAGTTTGGAACGAACTCGATTATCGTGTTGATGTTTGTAGAATCACAAAGGGTGCATATACAGAGCACCTGTAAGGTATGTAACAAAAACTTGGAGTGTTGTTCTACGAAATAAAAAAAAACACATCCTGCTATCTCAAGTGTATGGTGTATGACAAGTTGTTAAAACCCCGACAATCATTTTGAATAACCCTGTAGTAGAATTTTACAGACGCCGGAAAGAAAGGTTTCATCGACCGTTCAGGGCATGAAGCGTAACAAGTGCGTCCATTGTAACGGAACTAACGATGGATGATGTAAGACGGCATGGGCTTTTGTTGTTAGGGTTGCAAAATTACGAAGCTGCGAGAGCCAGAATATATAGTTCACGTAAATGAAACAAGAAACTCATTGAGAAGTTTGAAGTGTATTACCAAGCGGTGCTCTTCATTGCTAAGGTTATATTAAAGACGATATACCTGTTAATAGGAGCAAGGGAACAATCAAAGAAGAAATGGGATAATGATATCAGGATGGGTATTAAATAAACAGGCTGTGAGGAATACAGGAATTTAAAGAAACTGACTTGGAATCGTGCAGAGAAGTGACAGACTTTTTTTATCTCAGTATTTAACCAACTTGATGCACAAAATGTGTTTCACAATAAGTGTGCTCGAAACATGTAGAGGCATGAAATAAAACTTATTGTGAAACACATTTTGTGCATCAAGTTGGTTAAATACTGACATATATATACTGAGATGCCCGGTCAACAAAACGTCAAACAATGACAGACTTTTGTTTTAGCGATGTTAAAACTTTGGCATCCAGCACCACATAGTTTGTGCATTACTAATTGATCAGGCTCTATACTAAAACAACTTCATTAGCATATTATATCACCAGCATTGAGACTCAAATCTCAGCGCTTTCACGATTCCTATCTCTTACTGATTAGGTATTGTAAAGTTAAACTAGAAGACATTTTGAATATAATATTGTTTTGTGCGGCCATTATGAAGTGCAAACTCCTCAGACATTACTCACACGGCATTTTGTAATTGCACAGTTTAATATTATTTTAACCATGCAGTGGGTCCCTGTCACCACGGCATGGCGCGTCCTCAGGTTGCGGATAGAGGAACGGCCTCCGATACGGAGGGTAGCTGCGAATAAATTGAATAAGTAGTCGCGGACAACCGACAAGGGGTGGTCCTCCAGTTTGGCGGTTGGACGATGTGCTAACAACCCCTCCCTGTTAAACATTCCTGTTCAGAAACACTCACATGCGGGATGATTCCTCTGGAGACAAAACAAACCGGAGGTAGTGGATTGGGCTGGCCCAGGAGAGGGCAGGTGGCGGACGCTTGTGAGTGCAGTATTGAACCTTCGGGTTCCGTGAAATGCGGGGAATTTCTTGACTAGCTGCAAACCAGTTAGCTTCTCAAGAAGGACTCTGCACCATGGAGTAAGTAAGTAAGTAATATTATTTTAACAAACTTCCGGAGAGCAGGTGGGCGTACGCACACATACACAGGAGCCTACGCGTTTGTTTCGACACGGTAGCTCCAGAATTGTTAAAATTTTGAAAAGAAGAATTTAGTACATATTTATATACATGCAAAATACTGTCCAAAAATATTTCCCACTTTACTTACCGAACTCTTAAGAACTCAGGGCACACGAAAATCCCACGTACTGTTCAGTTTTTCCTTGGCGATGCTGTGTTGTCTCTCCGTGCAACACCGAGATATTCCGTGGCGATTTCAGCAATTTACTGACAAGCAGCCATTTTCGTGACACAACACATTTAATGCCTCCACAGATGAGCTAGTTGCACGTGACTAAAACACTGAGGGTCCGGCAACTCGAAGCAAATGTGATGTTTTTAGTTTCATATCAGCTACCTGAAGTACTATTAAATTCGTGTTTCAAACAGTCTCTCTTGCAGCAATCTAAATCACAACACTCTTCAACATTAACTTTTGTGCGCACTACTGGGTAGGTTACGTGTTTGTAGAGCTGCTGATACAGATGGTAGTTAACGTCAGGAACGTTGGCATACAAATTGCTACATAAATCTCCCCCACACACACAACAAAAATATACAAACCAAATATGTGTATTTAGTCTGGAGTCACATTTGCTAAAATTTATGTATGTTAAAGATCCCAGACGCTAGAGAACGTAACGCCATTATTATTATTATTATTATTATTATTATTATTATAGTAGTGGTGGTGGTGGTGGTGGTAGTAGTAGTAGTATTATCTATGTGTCCGTCACAATATTTTCGCTCTAATCCACCAAAAACTTGACAAACAAGGAAACCAAGTAATTCAAACTCTGACGTCAGATACAAAGAAAGAGCCATCATAACGGCAGGTTGTACTGTCACATGTCGGGACTACCGTAATTTACATACCGTCGAAGTCCGGCCTCACGTCACCCGTAATCATGGACTGTTTCATCTGCTTGAACTGGTTCTAGCCAGCGTCTCTAGCTTACTGAATTTCGGGGCCTTAAAAATGAATAGTGATTTACGATACACTACGCCGAACTGCCGATATATCACTTCTTACTTCTGACTTCTGTTTACTTCATTATTTATTCCTTGCTTGATTCATTGCGAGTTTATAAGTGTCTGACTTCTTTCCATGAACACGTATCGATAAAGGTAAAGCAATCTGTGTACAGGCATGGACAGGCCCTGGGAGTTCCAGGAGTTTGAGGCTGTCAGATTTCAAAACACTCATCATATGAAGGTGGTATGGTTTTCAGCCTTACGCGCCGACCGCCTTCACCCACAAGGAACTATTTCTAGCACTCATTTCTCTTAGAGGCTGACTAGACTCTAAGGTCTTAATAGAGCCGGAAGGATTATGTAAATGAAAAATTCAAGTGAAACCATCGGGAATCGAACCCGCGACATTCCGGCTTGTAGCGCAGTGCCCCAACCAACTGCGCCACCGCGTCCCCTGCAACAAAAACGTAATATCCTTTTAATTCATGAAAAACACACCCTGTAAGATGTTTCTTCATATTAGCAAAAATTTTCATTAACAATACTTTGTAACTTACGCAATTCAATGAATTCTGCAACCCGAATAGATGCAGCGTGCTTTAAATGATTTCTTGCGCTCAGCTTGTATCTCACCGAGCGCACACATTTCCAATTATACATTTTTTCTGACCTTAGTTTATACGTTGCAGTGAACACGGTCTGTCGTCACCATGGCTTTGCATTGGATTCGGTGTTTGGAAGAAATTTGACAATTATTACGTGTATATAAAGCAGATGATCACGTATATTTATAGGATGCAACAAATCATAGTTGTTTATTGTCGATTCTTAGAGATTACTAGCGATTCTTATCACCTTTTATTACCGTGGGTGTGACTTAATTGCTCGCTCGCTCTCTCACTTCTTGGAACACCAAGCGTTAACGCTATGTATCGGATTACTGCCATCTAGCTGTGCTGTATTGTGGTCTACATTCGATATTCAATACTTCTTTCAATTAAACTTGTATCTCACATTAAACACCTTTTCCCATGTAACATAATACGTATGCTCGATAAGAAACTGTTTCTTTGGCCTCAGCACCTGGATCACATAAAACACGGTCTGTCATAACAATGGAAAGAGTGGGTTTGATGTTGCTTTGTCCAGGCAACCGAGATGTGACTTGCTCGATAACACGCAGCTAAATATATTAAATTTCCCTTCATAACGATCCCTATTTTCAGTATTACCCACAGCAGTTGTGAAGGTGACATACAAATCAGTCAAGTCCAAAATCGTGTCAGCAAAACGTCTCTTGTCATCTCTTCAGATGTACAAGCTGTAAAGTTTTCATCTTCACTTGTATCCCCTTTGGTTATGGAATTGGAGTTTTGTCATTATTAGAAATTAATTCTTATTAGTACTTTTAAAGATTTGGCCGGAAAGAGCAAGCAGAACTCCGAAAAAGTTTCAGACATGAAATTCTACGATGTGTAAACGCTCTGTGCATCGACTTAAGCCCAACAGACGAGTACTACGTAGGCCTACCTAAAGAAACGTACATGTGCTTGAATCTAGAGCCATTCATTTCTCCAAAACACAGCCGTCTCTCCGCTCGGTCCATGAACATGGCTGCTTAATCGCATAGAAAGCTTGCAGTTGCCGGGATATATCGCGGCAAGAACGGTGCTCAGGTCCACTCTAAAAGGGACACCTGTTTAAGGACGACGGTAAAATACTAAATGAAGGGGATGGAAGAGGTTATCATGGTCTTTTGAGAGGCAAGAGATTTTTTTCAAATAAATTTGAAAATTTGAGAAAAATATTATACAGGAATGCACGGTCAACAAAAACATAAAAATTATACAACAGTTTGTCTTTCACCTCTTGTTTCAAAAGGTAACCTATAAAAACATAGTTAGGGCTACCAACTTCCAGACTGAAAAGTAACGTTTCACAAATAATTTAACCTACTGTGTTCCAGAAAGCGAGAGACGAAAGCGTTGTTTTAATGACACAATTTTTACGATTATGTGGAGTTAAAATTAGATAAATTAAATGTTAGTATAGACCTTTGGTTTAAACAGCGAGGTAAAAACAAAGTGCTCAGAGAAAAGCCTGTCCCAGTTTCGCAACATAAACCACTAAACCAACATGGACTGGCATGGGCTGAAACCCTGGCCTTCGAGGTGAAAGGTTACAGCTGCCTTACGGGATGAATGTTAAGAACTTTTACATCATTTTGATATTTACATGGATAAATTGCTTATCTCATTAAAATTTTGCATTTTTCTGGGATATAAGGCTGTACTGGACCACTGGCCCTGACATCTGCAACACTATAATACAGTAACGTCATGTAGCTGCAGTCAGAAGAGTTAAACAGTTTTCTAACAAAGGTTTTCGGATTTCAGTTCAGCCTAGAGCAAAATTCTTTCGAATTATTTAAGTAACACTCCAACAAATGCACATATATAGACTTTAATAAGTTAAAATTTACATTGAAGCACTTAAAACGCTCCTACATGTTGCGATCATACGATCATCCTCAGAGATCGTACTTTTTTCCTTGCCAAAGTTACGGTTTAAACACAGGATGATCGTATGATCGAAACATGTAGGAGCGTTTTAAGTATTTTAATGTAAATTTTAGCTTATTAATGACTATATATGTGTGCATTTGTTGGTGTGTTACTTAAATAAACTACAAAATGCACGGTGCAACGATAAAGACTCTTTGGAATTATTTATTTTTCTGATTAAAAAAATGTTCAGAATATTAAGTTTGCTTTAAATGCACGTAAAGAATTTCTCCGTGATTTATTTTTTGTTAAATTCGAGAACATTCCGTTAAAACACCTTAACACTTCTCGAGTTACAGTTTCTTGGATTTGCTGTTTTCAGTGTCTGGCGTCGACAGAACGTTGTTTTTATTGTGAAACCAGAAACCTTCTGTTCACTGAAGCCCGTAGCTTTATACCCGTGGATCACAGGGATTTGTCTGTCTGTCTGTCTGTCTGGTTCCTTCCGTTTATTATTCTGTTTCCATCAGTTGTGCCACACAACTACCACCACTACTACTAGAACAAAGTAGAGTAATAATAAGTAACACTAATGCTCTTACTAGATTCAAAGATTTCGTTGTTAAGACCACATAGTCGTTTCGTGGTTACCGACGTTTCGAAGCAACATGTTTGCTATAGCTTCGCCGTTTCAATATGTGCAGAAAGGTTTTACGATTGACGCAAGAATTTCTACCAACTGTCTGAACAATTCATAAATTCACAATTAATTCTGATTTCTAATATTCCAGTCAGCCAAACTGATGACAGATGAACGAAAGGAGAAATGCACACAGAATTTAGTAGCAATTTTCTTCATATGTGATTAAATGAGAGACTTAGAAAAGGAAAGATAAAAATTAAGATGGTGTTTAGGAATGTGGGTTGTGAGCATCGGAGATATCTCATGTGGTTCTTGTTGTGAGGGTCGAAGGTAAGTCAGTTGGCTCCACAGCCGGTCCGAACATTACGAAGGAGAGAAAATTCTCTTTCCTGCGCCATGAATGGGGTCACATTTTGTCGGCAGCCAAATCGGTAACCTTGTTACTTCTGCGACTAAGCTTTCCCGGCCCCAATAATCGAATTTTTGCTGTAAAGAACTGCAGTTATGGAACAGACAGAACGTGGACGCGTGTTTGTGTGTGTGTGTGTGTGTGTGTTTGTGTGTCTTACTTCTAGAAATTTCATGCTGTGTGTTGCGGCTACGTGGTAGGTCACTTCTCTGGAGAAGACTTGACGTAATTCTTGGATGGCCAGAATGTGGTCTTGGCTTGTGTTCTCCTTACAAGAAGGACACGGCTAGGAACCGTAATTTCCCATAGCGAAAATTAATCTTCGGTTAAAACTGACATCCGGCAAACAGACTACAATAAATTATATATATGGCTCCTTGGAGGAAATATGAGTGAAATATTGTTCCACTTATAGTTTTGTGTATGGCCTGACAAAGGAAATTTATTTCTTGTTACCTTTGGCCTATAAACATAATAGAAAGAAAGAAAGAAAGCATGAAAAGAAGAAATACTGAATGATCCACACTGCCAATAACGTAAAATGATCATTTATAATGCTAACAGTAAAAGTTTGGATTTTGAATTTTTTGTAATTTCGTTGTAAGGCCCATAGTTTATTAATAAACAAGAGAAGGCTTTTATAATTTAGAGCAAATTTCAGGATTTTTTTTTTTTGCTGGACAGCGGAATTGAATCGCAGAAAAGGAAGAAACTATCAGTAAACAATTACTTGTAGTGTATATTTCTCATTTCCCCCTCTAAAAATGTAAAGGTACTTACTTACTTACTCCATGGTGCAGAGTCCTTTTGAGAAGCTAACTGGTTTGCAGCTAGTCAAGTAATTCCCCGCATTTCACGGAACCCGAAGGTTCATTACCGCACTCACAAGCGTCCGTCACCTACCTCTATCCTGGACCCGCCCAATCCAGACCTTATACCCACATCCTACCTCCTGGAGATCCATCCTAATATTATCCACCCATCTGCGCCTAGATCTCCCCAGTGGTCTCTTTCCCTCCGGCTTCCCCACCAAGACCCTATACACCCCCCCTCTCCACTAATAATAATATTATGTTTACCTTAGTACATTCTAGTCTTCTTCCTTCTTGGGTCGATCTGCTAATCCTCAATCTACGTATTTGTGTTAGGGTGAAAACCCAGAAAACACTTACAAATTATATTTTAAACTTACCCTTCAGGCCAAGAGGCGAAGAAAGTGTTTTCGTCCTAAATTTGATAATAGCTTTAAATTTGAAAAGGCTTAATCTTGAGGCACAAGATCATCAGTTACTTTCCGTAATCAGTCATCTCTGTGACTAACTCCATCGATGGGAGGCATTCCTTTGAACCTGATTGTCGGTTAGCGTGTCAAGAATTTACTCATCATTTATGAAAGCGTTTTAAATTTTATATCACAGACACCAAAGTTGTAGGTGAGAAATGGGTGGACGTACGTACATGAACAGAAACAGGTGGATGTACATCAACAGAAACAGATGGATGTACACGAACAGAAACAGGTGGATGTACATGAACAGAAATAGGTGGGTGTACATGAACAGAAATAGGTGGATGTACACGAACAGAAACAGGTGGGTGTACATGAACAGAAACAGGTGGATGTACATGAACAAAAACAGGTGGACCCACATGAACAGAAACAGGTGGATGTACATGAACAGAAACAGGTGGATGTACACGAACAGAAACAGGTGGACCCACATGAACAGAAACAGGTGAATGTACATGAGCAGAAACCGGTGGACCCACATGAACAGAAACAGGTGGATGTACATGAACAGAAACAGGTGAATGTATATGAACAGAAACCGGTGGACCCACA
>Ga0136643_10013022_pt1 | contig 12420 bp, 14 predicted proteins | sample TergutLab28metaG_FD_96883 | JGI IMG/M metagenome (GOLD analysis project Ga0136643, IMG submission 96883) | Labiotermes labralis P1 segment gut microbial communities from Petit-Saut dam, French Guiana - Lab288 P1 (version 3) (version 3) | ecosystem: Host-associated > Arthropoda: Insects >...
AGTGTAAATTTGCAAGGCAGCGTTAAAGCAAAGCAAAAAAAAAAACCAGTAGAACATTGGCTGGGTGCAGTTCAGTAATGCGCCGTAGTCAAATGTGTATTAAAATCGCTGGTAGACACTTCGAACACTTTCGTAATATCTAGGAAGTGTGTCATCCCCGTTTTGTGTGTGTGAAACTAGGAAAAGGTATGCAGTCAAACACAACTTAATCAATGAGGTGTACTTAATGACTATGCGATGGAAACTACTACATGTTTCGGCACCTAGACAACCTGATGATGGCCAATACAGGCCGAAACATGTAGTAGTTTCCATCGCATAGTCATTAAATACACCTCAGTGATTAAGTTGTGTTTGCATACCTTTTCCTGCTTTCGTAATACATTTTACGTATTAAATGACACTTGCTTTCGATTTACATTGCACTAATTGTGAAATTCGTCAATTCTTATCTCCAAACCGCCATGAATCCTTGATCTTGTTTTCACACTGGATCAATATTAATGGGATTTCCTTCCCACTTTAAGTCAGTTTCTTCCAACGAAGTTTAGTAGACCTCGTGAATGACATTTTGTTATCCACACGAAGTGGGAAATTGAAAGGTGCTTAGAAATATACTTCACTAGAAGAAATCTCATACTCCGTGTCTATTCATATGAGGTGCGTGATCACACTTTTCGAGTGTGGTGCTGGCTATTGGTGTGTTTTCCGTTAGTAGTTAAATAGCTGAGCGGTTTCTTGTGGCAGGTCACAACAATGCCAGTACAACAATGGTTGCATAACTAGAACAAAGGCTCCCGCGGCGTCTGCCGATATTTCAGCTCCACTTGTTTATGATGGAGTGCTTTAAACGAATCCTTACCTGCCACCTGCTTGACAGAATGGCGTACGTATTGTTTGAAAATGCTGATCAGCCGTTTTGTTACTAACAGGAAGTGTGTCTGGTACCACCTTATGTTCTGCCTCCCATCTCTCTCTCTTTTCCGCCCATTTCACCCGTTTGCCTTCCCCTCCATCTTTCTCCAAGTACTTTTCCATGCTTCGCGTTGCACGTCTTAGCTGTTCTGCCTCTTCTTCCTCCATCTGTTTTCTTTAGTCGCTGCTCCCTTATTTCTCCCTCACAGCTTTATTTTCCCTCCTCATCTGCTCCATTTTCTTTCTGTTTTATAATTTCCCTTATCTCCATTTTCTCTGTACCCCTCTCTGCCTCTTCTTTCTACATTTTAACCCAATTTTATTAAGTCAGTAAGTTGCCTTGTGTCACTCATTGCCTGTGCCTGTCCACATTTCAAGCTCGGAACCAGCTGACAGATTTTCACGAAACTTAGTATGAACATGTGTTAACTGGGCGCCGTTCCTAATGCCATAACTTTATAATCTACTGTATCAGCAATCAGAACATGGCGGACGCGCGCACTGTTAATTGGGAGCGCCACTTAATTTATGATTCGGAAGTTGTGTAAGGCAATAAGTGTACAAGTGTGTGAACTGTGTTACTGTGTGTGTGTTAGCCGTAGACTGTGAACTGTGTTACTGTGTGTGTTAGCCTTAGACTGTGAACTGTGTTACTGTGTGTATGTGATAGCCGTAGACTGTGAACTGTTACTGTGTGTATGTGTTAGCCTTAGACTGTGAACTGTGTTACTGTGTGTATGTGTTAGCCTTAGACTGTGAACTGTGTTACCGTGTGTATGTGTTAACCTTAGACTGTGAACTGTGTTATGTGTTAGCCTTAGACTGTGAACTGTGTTACTGTGTGTATGTGTTAGCCGTAGACTGTGAACTGTGTTATGTGTTAGCCGTAGATTGTGAACTGTGTTACTGTGTGTGTGTTAGCCTTAGACTGTGAACTGTGTTACTGTATGTGTGTGTTAGCCGTAGACTGTGAACTGTGTTACTGTGTGCAATACGTAGTTATTTCCTGCATTCATGAAACTGTGCAGGTAAACTGTGCAACGATGGACAACTGATTATTCCAAAGGTTAAAGGAACCACTCCAGTTGTTGCACAGAACTGAGGGACCGTGCAACACGTAGCTGGCTGTTTATAGACGGATCCGAATGCCGGTAAAGATGCGGTCTGCACTCTAACGGCGTGTTTCTTAGACTACAGACCGATTGGCGTTAACGGCGTGCAGCGAGGAGCCATTGAACACTGCAACTGAAGTGTAGACTTGCAACATGGCAAGGAGAGCGCTTCCAAACAGTAACGCGTTACTGCGTACAGTAACGTTCCTGCCACAGTTAAAGCGCAGGCCTCTGGTCTCCACGATCGATGTACCTATTCATAAAATACCGATCCGACCCGACGACATTTATAACCTATCTTTAAGTACCGTAACCTAAGCTGACCTGACCTACCTAACTTAGCGTGCCGAACTTAACCTACCCTAACCTCATCTACGGTTAGGTTAGTTCAGGTTAAATTGACTTAGCACAGGTTCGTTTAGGTTAGGTAATTGTATGACGTAACTAGTGAAAGTGAGCTTGAATGGTTGGTGTTGGGACGTTTTTCTGTCAACTGGTTAACATGCTTGATCGTTCGAAGCTCAAAGTGCAGTCCGTTCGCTGTTGTACAGTACCTGGTTTTGTGAAGTAAAGATTCAACCTTGAGCAGACCACGAAGGCCCGGAGTGGGAGTAGATGTAGAGCTCTACTCTTTCTTTAACCTCGGCGCTAGATGGGGGTGGGTGGTCAACGCCAGGACAGTTGCGGAAAATCTCGCCTCCCACCGGGATTCGTTCCCCGGGTCGTTCAGCCCGTAGCTAGTCGCCATACCGACTGAGCCGTACTGGCTCACAATTCTTTGAAGTACAAAGACAAAGTGCCAGTTTTTTTCTTTATTCGTCAGCAGTTAAAATGCGCTCTTAATATTGCAGTGACCAGGCAATTAGACACTTGAACGGTAGCACGCTGCAGGCTGTGTGAGTTTGTTCCATCTGCTTGGTTTGTCTTTCTTTTGTTATTTTTGGCAACTTATTTTCTGTTTGTATCATCTCCCATAATAGTTATCCCATTTCTTTTTTGTTACGCTCCCTGTAAATTCTCCACCCACCTTCTTTAATTCTCCTTTCTTCCAGTTCCTGTTTACATTTTCCTTCTGAATTCGCCGATGGCACAGCAGTACCTTGCTGCCCACTGCGGCCGGTCCAACAGTTGTGACCCTGTGATAGATGGCTGTGGAGCGTTGCTGAAATGATGACTGGCAGAGCAGAGCCGGGACATTGAGAGGAAAGTTTGAGGCTGGTTGATGACAGACGCCATTGTTCAAGATTTAACGTCTGACGACGATGAATGTGAACATTCGGCCATGTTTGAAGTGACACTGTGTGTTTGGGTGGAAAACTGCAGTGTTATGGGGAAACCAACTGTGTGGTCTGCAGGCAAAAGAGTCGTGGTCCTTTCTTGGCTGAAGATGGAGGCAGCAGGCTCGTCGTAAACTTTGGTATTGGACGGTCTGTCATCCTAGACGACCGTCATTTGGACGTCACCGACATCATGCGTCGAATTTCACATGAACTACCTGGCAAATGGGCTTTAGGCTTGCTTACCGTCCGCTGATTCCATGAAATACAACATGGATGCAGGAAACCATACAAGGATGTCTCAATATGACCGCCACAAAACGGTTGTCTGTGCAAATATATTCTAGAACCAGAACTACGGTCGGCTAGCCATGCAAATTTTGACGGCGTTGGGGCGTCTGTAATGAAAAACTTCGACATACTGTAAACTGTACGATACGGTGCATTGCGCCGTAGCAAGGGAGAGACGTTTCATGTATGCTGCCCAGTTACAAGTTGACCCACAGGCATTTTGTGCACACTCTGGAATGCCTGAATTCATGAGCTTCTGCTAACCCGGTAACCATAACACGCCACAACTTACAGTAGCGCAGCTTATGAATTTTACCTGAAACCCAGATAAGGTTTGTTTCACGAAAATTGGAATTCATGTATTCAGTAGTCCCCTTCTGTACTTGTAACGTGTGTAAGCCTATCAGTGGCGGCTCGTGGGACTTGCTTATGGTCGGGCTGAAGGTAAAAGGTAAAGCAATCCCATTACAGGTCTGGACAGGCCCTGAGGGTTCCAGGAGGTTGAGGCTGTCATATTTCCAGCTGAAGGTACGATTGCCATAGGATTAAACAGAAGGCCTAATAGAGCCTTACTTTCAGCACAGCCACTAAAGCAATTGCGCTAAGCGCATGAAGCAGGGTTACACGTTTTCAAACAAGTTTGTATTCTGCTGGGTAATGACTGAGAAATATCACACTAAGATGTTGCGCGATATAAATTCTTATTCTCAGCCATCTTGGCGTGATGAAATTGCGAAAACGTGACGCCCTGCAAATACTTCACACTGTTTCGTGTTCATTTTGATTGTAAAAATTACAGCCCTTTTGAATGAGCCGGTCCTGAAGCCCATACAAGCATAATTATTTAATACCGTCTGAACAAACATAATTGCAGTATGCATCTTAACCCAATCCCAGTCCTCACATCGGATTTTAAAAAGAAGAATTTAACTATTTGCTTTCACCTACAGTACGGTACGGTACAGTACAGTACGGTACGGTACGGTACGGTACAGTACAGTACGGTACGGTAGGTAGAGTACAGTACAGTACGGTACTGTGCTGTACTCTACTGTACTGTACAATACAGTACGGTACGGTACAGTACAGTACGGTACGGTAGAGTACAGTACAGTACGGTACTGTGCTGTACACTACTGTACTGTACAATACAGTACGGGACGGTATTTACAGTACGGTACGGTACGATACAGTACAGTACAGTACAGTACGGTACGGTACGGTACGGTAGAGTACAGTACAGTACAGTACGGTACTCTGCTGTACTCTACTGTACTGTACAATACAGTACGGTACGGTACAGTACGGGACGGTACAGTACGGTACGGTACGGTACAGTACGGTACGGTACGGTACAGTACGGTACGGTACGGTATGGTACAGTACAGTACAGTAGATTACAGTACAGTACGGTACGGTACAGTACAATACACTACAGTGCGGTACAGTACAGTACAGTACGATACGGTACGGTACGGTACAGTACAGTACAGTACGGTACGGTACTGTACAGTACCGTACGATCGGTACGGTACGGTACGGTACAGTACAGTACAGTACGGTACGGTACTGTACAGTACAGTACGATCGGTACGGTACGGTACAGTACAGTACAGTACGGTACGGTACAATACAGTACAGTACGGTACAGTACAGTACAGTACAGTACGAGCCCGCAGTTTTTGTTTAACTTCTTGTGACATTGTCCTTGACAACATTGTGTAGCCACATTAATTAATTAGAAAATCCACATGTTTTGTGCAATTGAGTAAAACGTGTGACGTTGGTCTTCCTTGTAAACCAGCCACCTTTCACAGTTGACCACACATACGGAACCTGCACATTGTTATGATACTATGCACGGTTGTCACTCCGTAACTTGGCCACCAGTTTATCTTGCATCTTGGCCACAGTTGTACATTTAATGCTATGCTTTCTCTATAACTTTCACTCCAATATGTTGGCCGACCTAAAGAATTATGTAGTTTTTGTATTATTGAGTCGAAATCCTCAATCGTGAGCAGAACTACCGGATTTCCACTCAACCCTCACCCTTTCTCCACAAATGGATATTGTAATTCTGTGGTGACCAGTGATTACTCTACTTCAAGTCCCAAAACATTGAGAGGTTATATAGCTGTTGTCATACTCGACACCTGTCTGTGCATTCTGAACGGTACATTTGCACACGTGATCATGCACCGTTCAGTTTTCATAGCGTTGGTTCGTTTCCAGACTTGGCTATCTGCACAAGTTGGGCGGCTTGGAATGGAACTTGAGGTGGCCAGGATAAACGGGTGTCACTGTGTTTGTGGCTGACGGAACTTTGTGTGGTGTTGTACAGTTCGGAGTAACATACTGACCTGACCTCACCATTAGCGTGGAGCAGTATTTGTGACAACGGACAGTCTGAGAGAAATTTCCGGACGTTTCGTAGGAACATAGTGCATCTGTGTTTAGTGTAGAAGAGTACTTGTGACTCCGTGTTGTCTGGGAGAAATTTACAGACGTTGCTTCTAAACGCCGGTAAATTTATGCCAGGTTGCACGGCGTCACATACTGCAAGAAATATTGTACGTATTGTTCCTACGTGTTACTGCAGTTATCAGGAGGCCTGCTGTATAAAGAATTCAGTTTATGTACGCCGTTTGGTGAAAATGCCTGCCGACGTTACTTCTGCTAGCGAGCAGTGGCTTTATACCAGACACTAAGTTGTGTCAGAAAGTAAGTTTACAGTAGCCATAAATCAAAGGTAAGGTTTTAATGCACGAACTGACAATGCGACGCAGGTGTCAGTGGCACTCTGTTTGTCAACAGTCATCTTGACGGCTACAGCACTTGTCACAGCGTGTAATAAGTTTGAACATCCCGGACGCGTAGAACGCATGTTCCAGTTGTGTCGGTCATGTGATGGCAGCGCGTTTGAGGTCTTCATCGCAGTTCAAAGAATCGCCTGTCAAGAGCTATTTCAAAACGGAGAAAACATACTAGTAAAAAATCGCTGAATACCAAATTCGGACTGTGCAGGGGATGGTCTTGCGTTTCCGAATCGAACTTTGCACCGAGTTCCGAATCTGCTGTGCCGTCGGTCGGGCGGGCGTTATCACGTGGAGGACCACACTGTCGGCAAGACGACCGGACTTTTGTCCTGATGGCCTTCGCAAGTCTTTTAGCGTGGCGCAGTATTGGTCGGCGTTCACTGCGCGTCCATGTGCCGGGAAGTCCACCAGCAGCACACTGGAAGAGGCCAAAGACACTGTGCAGCACGTTGCCAGCAAATGGTGTCACCGTAAACAGAGCTGGGGTGTTTCCACCCCTTGCTGATAGCCAACTGTTATGCGTGAAGTGACGGACCCACGTCCCTTCACTCGATGCAGTCTGTTCTCTTCTTTCTGCATAACATTGCAGGCAGCTGAGACAGGCCATTCATTCCTCTTACCGCTTTGTTGCCTGCCATCGCACGAGGCACTGTAACACACATGCCGCGCAGTGCCGTAGGATGTACCACGGCTACGTACTGTACCATACACGGCGAAGTTACGCTTCTGTCCGTCTGAACGAGGTCCTCGCAGCCTTGACGCCTTCGCCCACTTTGTGTCCCTGCCACATGCAAAATTTGCGGTTTGCCTGCCATACACTTCCACAAGCTGCCGACACTAGCCGAGCCCACAAACGCGATTAATTCCTCAGACTTATAAATCGGACCAGTTTTCCATATTTGTCGCCATGCTGAGCTACCGCAGCAGTGCTACTTATGCGCATGTGCCTTGGATCACACGACAGGGAACACTAGAGACCTCTGTCATTTGCATTTCTGCCAACGCCTATGCAAGTCGCCCTATCTGTTTGTCCGTCCGTGTGTAGATACGCTTATAACTAGAGAACTGCTGAGCAGTTCTTATCGTAATTTGATGTTGAGAGTTTTAATGTAAATTGTAGGGAAATTTCAATTTTCATTAATAACAGTAATAATAATAATAATAATAATAATAATAATAATAACTGCAATTGGTTTGTCACCCGGTGACAATGTTTATTTTACATGTATACAAAATGTGAAATTGGTTACTAATAAATTTAAGTCGGGAGGGCTACATGAGAAGCATGTAGTGGCAACTTGCAATTTTGGGAACCATCTAAGCATTTGCTTACAGACAACAAGGAAATCAAGAAAAACCTGTGTCGATGTGGCCGGTCGCAGGACCTTCCGAATACTGACTTCTAGCCAGCAGTCCGGCATCTAAAGTAAAAACAGCAATACACACACAGTGCAGCAGATACACATGATATGACAACAATACAAACTACAACAATACACAAAAGACAACTAAAAACAATACACACACAAGACATCTTAAATTACAACATGTACTAAAGGTAAACAACACCACGGTAAGAAAGTACTGTATACAGTTTCTAGTATTTTTTCCCACGCATATTGTATTCACGCTTTCACACCAGCCCTTCACTTCTCACCACTTTACTACCCATATAAACTTTTCCCATAAAGTCTCGTTTTTACCCCCTTCCTTACACTGCACTTCACTTCATTTCACTTCACTACACTTTTAGATTATTTTCACTTCATTTTACTTCGCTTCTCTACACTTTTAGATGATTTCCAACACACTTTATCTTCCGTTAACTCACCTCGATTATCACTTTCCTTGCCCTCTATTTAAAAATAATTGGTTTGCAGGGGAGAGTGTCTAACACTTCTGCAGGTAACTGGTTCCAGTGTTGGATGGTTCTATTCACAAAGGAATATTTCCCTATATCCGTACTTTGCCTCTTACTCCTAGTTTTCCGTTCATGAGCTACCCTGCTCAGAAAGTGTGGCCGTTGTATTCTGTCACCTATAGCCTTCCACGCCCGTTCTCCGGAGTACGCTTTAAAGAGGGCACATATGCGTGATAACTTTCTACGCGACGCCAAAGTTTCCCAGTTCGAAATGGTCGTATGATGTGCAAATTTGGCCGCTGTCTTTTGCACCCTGTCTAACGCACTTATTTGTCCCTTCTTGTATGGATCCTAGCACGCGGCCCCATATTCAAGAATCGGACGTACAAGTGACATGTAGGCCAAACTTGTGGTATTGCTATTTCCCTTTTTGAGTATTCGCATTGTGAAGTGTAGTGCCTTCCAGGAATTTTTCACCGTGTAGTTGACTGGTCTGCCCAACTTAAGCCGCTGCGTAAGATTATTCCTAAGTATTTACAACTGCTCGCCTCCGGTGTTATTGCGTTCATTAACGAATAATTTAGTGGATCCTTTACCCTGGCTCTCGCGAAGCGAACTGCCTTGCTTTTACTTGGATTTATTTTCACCGCATTTATAACCGCCCACTCCCCCAGCCTGTCCAGATATTTCTGAAAATTTTCCATGTTGTTATTTATAATTTTTCTTTAAATTACACAGTCATCAGCGAAAAATCTAATAGTTGATTCAATATTCCTCAAAATATCATTTACGTAGGCTAGGAACAGAAGAGGACCTAATACGCTTCCTTGAGGTACACCTGACGTTACTCTAACTTCTTCTGATAATTGCCCTCCTACCCTGACTCTCTGCGTGCGACCTAACAGGAATTCCCTTATCCATACTACTAACTTAGAATCTAGTCCCGAGTTTGCAAATTTCATAAGCAGCCGACCATAAGGGACTAAATCAAAAGCTTTCGAAAAGTCAAGTATAATAGCGTCAATCCTGTCTCCGTTATCCAGAGAGTCCGCAATGTCCTGGCATACCGTGATTACTTGACTTTCGCACTAATATCCCGGCCTGAAGCCACGTTGACCCCCGAACAACCAATCATTCTTATCCCACACTTGCCTTATATACGAAGCTATAACGTGTTCCATTTGCTTGCAAACTACCGAGGTTAAGCTAACCGGTCTATAATTCGTGACTAATGATCGATCACCCCCCTTGGGAATAGGAATCACTGTGGCTCTCTTCCAGTCACTTGGTGGAGTACCATTATTCATTGTTATGTCTAGTAGTCGCGCAAGGTATGGAATCATGGCTTCCCCACCCAGTTTTAGAATTTCTCCACAGACACGGTCTGGCCCTACTGATTTGTTTTTCCGGATCGCTCCAATCCTTCTCCTATATCGGACGATTGTGACATCCACCTCACACGAAGACGTAGTGCTTTTCTGGACACGTATGTGTTTATACCTTTGTTATGCGCTAGCTCAGTTTCTGCCGCACTTTGTATCTGTACGCAGATTAGGAAAGTACAGTTGAACTCTTATCATTGAAGGGTTTTGTGTCAAAAATGAAGACGTGATTCTGCAGATACTTTGCGTCTGCCCCCCGCATCTGCGCCACAGCTGTACAAACAGGAGTGAATTCATTGTGGTTCTATTGCTGGGAAAGGGGCAAACCACAAAGAATCTGGAGCACCAAATTTTTAATGTAGCAAACGGGCAATTGCATTTAAACTGCACTATATTTAATTTACTGACGTACAGCTAAAGGTTTGTGCCACTTACAGTAAGTGTTTACAGCATTTAACTGTTAACCTGAATGTAAAATTCATTTTTGGTATTGCCATTTCTATCAGGCATGGAAAATTCAATTTGTCGGGCCGTTATTTTCCACCAATCGCAGCATTCGAGTCCTTATTTTGCTGTGGACTTTGAGGTGACCGCTGCTGAGACAAAAGCCAGTGACCAGGGACCCCAATGTGATAGTATTGATAGTGCTGGTTTGAAAAGTCGAGGTTTCGAAACTTGCCTGCGGCATGTTTGTTTGTGTGTGTCGTCATTTCGTCCTTCCATTTCATCGAATGCTGCGGGTAAATCCTCTGATGGTCTGAGCCGCTGTCGTTGAGATGGAACAAGGCTGCCCATAGCTGACTGCGGATGTATTGATGTTTGGCGTGTTTGCATGCCTCTTCTTTCGAGTGAGATCGGACAGACAGACTGACTGGCCGACCCTAACATGCTTATAAACGTACAGAATCCTTGAAAAGCGACTTGACTGTCTGGTGAATGTTATGGTTGGACTAACCACAAGCGTTCTATGGAGCATTGCCACTAAAGTTGTCAGTGGGTCTTATTGCTGACGGTGCTGCCATAGTACCTTGACATATTCCGTGGTAACTTCTGGTTCCTGCCGCTTCTTAGGTAAGGTAATGTTGTACTAGTCCTGAAGGAAGCACCGCTGCATTGAGGCGTAAGGGGAACACAGGTAAGGCTCCACATGTTCTTCGCCTCAGTTCTAAATATGAGTGGCAGATGTTAGGCTCCGGTCGTTCTGCTGTCACAGAAGGAATCCTCCTTAGCCATTTAATAGGAGGCTGGATAGGCTACAGAGCTGAACGGGACGTCGCGAAGAAAACTGCCCCTGTCGATAGCCCCGTTCATATAGCTTGCAGTCAGTCACCGTACTCACTGAAGGCTCGCACCTACCACTTCGTCGGAATGCGACTCGCCGAGTCACTGGTTTTTTAAATGTATGCATAATTGTCTCCGTACCACAAACCGAATATTGCATACAAACACCATAAACTGTGCATATGTGTTAGTGACACTGCATTTAGTCACATGACACTTCTCACGTGCTTCCGTCAACTTCGACCTTCTTCAGGAAAATTGTGTATGAAATGTAAAGTTATTATTGGTTTGCGTGATTGTACTGCAGGAGGTGGAGCGGGTAAACGGGTGTAGCAGTTGTTACGAAATTGTGGAAAACTGTCCTAAGTCGCATGTCGTGAAAGGCTTGAATTGTACAGACATGCTTACTGATTACTTATTTACTTACGTACTTACTTACTTACTCCAAGGAGCAGAGTCCTTCTGCAGAAGCTAGCCGGTTGTCAGCTAGTCAAGAAATTCCCCGCATTTTATGGAACACGAAGGTTCATTACCGCATTCACAAGTGCCCCGCCATCTGTCCCTATCCTGAGTCAGATCAATGCAGTCCATGTCTCCACATCCCACTTCCTAAAGCTCCACCTTAATATTATCCTCCCATCTACGCATGGGTTTTCCAAGTGGTCTATTTCCCTCACTTATCGCCACCAAAACCCCGCACACCTCCCCGCCCCCCTATCTCGTTCCCCTCAATCTGGTCACCCCAGCAGTTCACATCATGAAGCTCCTCAAATTATACAAAGACTAAATAAAAAGACCATCCGGAAGGATTGTTGTGTGCCGCCGTACAGTCCTGTACAGAACTGCATAAGCAAGGCTCTTTGCTGTCCGTCGTGGTATAAACAAGGATGCTCCTAGAGTTTCATTTCTGCAAATGTTTGTTATGTTGTGCACTGTCTGTCTGTGTGTCTGGCTCGTGCCTCTTAAGACACATTTACTGTGTTTTTAGTATTCGCTTTGGGTTGCTGACCGCAGGCTGACCAGCTGAGCCTGCAAACTGCGTCATTAACCAGTAGCAATTTTTTTTGACCAGCTTTTTTCCTGAGGATGGCTGATGGCGACCGAATTATGTCGGAAAGGTTGTGTGAATAAATGTGACGACGCAGTTACAACTGTGCATGCATGTGCACAGTTCGTGATATTTGTCAGCATCACTGTTCTTCTGTGAGGTTCTTAATAGCAGGCTCACTGCGCGTGGAGTTGCATCTCATGTTGAAGTGCTGTCAAAATGTTAGTGTTGAGTAGTTGTGCAGGATGTAATATTTGGTACTGATGTACCGTGCTGACATTATTTGGTACTGATGTACCGTACTGACATTATTTGGTACTGATGTACCGTACTGACATTATTTGGTACTGATGTACCGTGCTGACATTATTTGGTACTGATGTACCGTGCTGACATTATTTGGTACTGATGTACCGTGCTGACATTATTTGGTA
>Ga0136643_10013024_pt1 | contig 12420 bp, 9 predicted proteins | sample TergutLab28metaG_FD_96883 | JGI IMG/M metagenome (GOLD analysis project Ga0136643, IMG submission 96883) | Labiotermes labralis P1 segment gut microbial communities from Petit-Saut dam, French Guiana - Lab288 P1 (version 3) (version 3) | ecosystem: Host-associated > Arthropoda: Insects >...
TTTTATCTCTGTTTTTTTAAAATTTTTAAAAAAAAAGGTTTCTGGTTCCCCCCGGGAGTGGTCGTAAAAAAAGAGCTCTACCGTCCGGCCGAGCACCGGGGGGGGGGGGGGGGTTGCCGGAACGGGAGATGAGAGTAGGCCACCAGAGTCATCAAGAAAAATAGTAATTCTGTTGAATGGAACACAACTTATATTCTCAATTAGAAGCATAGGCTAGATGTTTCGGATTAATTAACTAATTCATCATCATGGCCTTTTATACAAGAGAAACAGCAAGGGAATTTAATAACATGTTTGTATAAGTGTATTCCTTGTGTTATGTGTGGGATCCCACATTACAAATTATTAATACAAGAAAATTGTGATAGTTAAAAAATACTTTAACATTGATGTTATAAAACACTATTAGGGTTAAAAATATCATCAGTGGTAAGTAAAAATAGTATAATTATATGGCATGAAAATTTGTGGCAGATACAATAATAAATAAAATAAAATAAGAAAAAAGTATATGGAAGAAGACTTTCTATACTATTTATCAGAGGGGTATGAATAATGAAATGTCAAATAAATAAATAAATATAAATATAAATATATATATATATATATATATATACACACAGAGTCCATGGGTAGATGTGCCAGAAGAACAAAGACAGAAGACATTATTTCTCTGTTTTCATATATGATATGTCATACGTCATGAGACACAGCAACAGTGCAAATGTACGTTGACAGACGTACTATACAGCATCAGTAAGAACTTATATCTTCTGTATTAATATCTATGTGTTAGTATTCACCGTTTGTGAAGTAATATGTGAAATAAACAGATCAATGCTAAACGCCGCCCCAAATCCGGAATATTTACGTCTTTATCACACATCGATCAGCACAAGTAACATACAGTAAAGTAAAGGAAAGTAAATGAATTAAAGTAAAGTTGTCCTTGTGCAAAACATGAAGGCACTTAGGGGAATGGAGGTATAGCTCTACTTATTCATAACTTCCGCACTAGATGGAGGTGAGAGATCAAATTCATCCCCCAACCTCTTTACATACGCGAAAATTCTCCCCGTACAAATGAGGTGGGAGGCTGGGTGGTTTCCAGAGCCAGTCTCAACATCACCGCGCAGAAAAAATCAATCTCCCCTGGCGGGAATCGAACAGCGATTCTTCGGTTGTCCATCTCGTAGCCTAGTGACTGTCCCGAATGCAGTTTCTCGACTCGAGTCTGCCACAGTGTGCTTGGTAAAAATATGACACCATAATTCCGTGTAAATGAGTTAGATGGAGGAGAGAGATACTTTATGGTTCGTTGTTCATCTTTTGCTCTTTCCCTCTGTTCTACCTTTCTTAACCTTCCATCACTTCTGATGCCCACATTACTCAAGACTGTGTTGCCAGCACAACCACCCTAATACTATTATGGAAAATAGTGCTGAAGTTTGCGATAAACTGGGACTTCAGCATGCAGGACAGAACAAGCATTACTTGTAGAAAATCAGCGGAAACACGAGCACTTTACAATCGAACTTCTACACACTTCGCAAACTGTACATTGTGTGACTTATTTTATTGTAGTTACCTGTGGCGAAAGAGAGCAAGACAATGAGAACACATGGATAGTGACAGTGTGTGTGTATGTGTGTGTGGCTATGTTGAGCCACATAACTCTTAAATAACATGACAATTCTGATGATCCCTTACTCAGTATTGGCATTGTTGCAACGCTAGGCTCAGTCTACAGTCGAGATTAAGAATGCGTGGAAATATAGCTCCTTCGTGGTCGATGCATAATTTAACACCCTGAACTTTTTATCTTCCTCTGCGTGTCTTATTCAGTTACGACGTTAAGGAATATTACAGCGTTCGGACAACACAGCACTCGATTTGGCAGGAGCCTGCGATAGATCTACAGTACGTTACGAAATCTGCATTTATGAAATGAGGCCTTGTTGAGCACGGCGCGTTTCTGGGTTATTACACAGTGAATAATAATTCCTTACCAATCTTTCGGTACAACCTATCGGTCCCATCTTGCGCTTGTGAATATGGGACTTACAGATTGTCCCGAAACGTCGGCAAGAAGTTAACACTATTCGCTGTGTAGTAACCCAGAAGAGCGCAGATCTCATCTACTTCGCAGCGGAAGCCTGAAATCGCGCATGGGGTTTTGTTGTCTTGACGTTCAGAAGAACGAGAGGACGGTGAATTGTCATTTGTAAGAAGTAACGCAATTTTCTGCTGTGTTCAGCTTGTTGTTCAAACTTTTCCTGCTGCTTCATTTAAGACGCCAGTCACACAGTCTTAACATCGTAACTTTCTGGAAAGCCACAGCGAATCTAAATGAGTTGTAAAGTTCGCAGATCCTATTTTTATTAATCACTGACAAAGGACGTTCCTTCCGAGAGGCGTTATACATAAACGAGGCCATTTTTTTAATGTAGCGTAAAACTTTCTGTTCAGTTATAGATTTTTATTATCTATTATCCAATTACCACAAACAAAACCAGTCAATTCTGTGTGGGCGAATTGACCATTTTTTGAATTATACGAACCATATAAACTCGCTGTGCGGGCATTACATGAACCTGTTCAGTGTCTTGGTATGTGGTAGATATAAGTTACCACTGCGATGTAAACTGTTAAATGGCATATTTTCTATGACGTCAGCATTTGTCACTAGTAACCTTTTGTTGTGCTTGCCTTGATATAGAGACTGTTCCTGTTTTTCTGCAGCTTTCCCCAACAACCTGCCTACATGTATTGGATCCTAGTCCAGAACTCTATTATAATGTGAGTGACATGTATCTGGAAAATTGTATTATTAATATTTGTTCCGATGTGGATCACCTGCAATGGCACACGGCGGACAACTGCGAACACAGCAAGGATAGAAGATAACTATGGAGTGGAGTAAAGAAATTGTGTTGAAGGCGAATATAAAATACTTAATAAAAATAATTTTGCCATCTGTCTTTTTGCAATGTAGATGCCTTACCCTAACGTATACGCTATCTCGAACAAAACCGGTTCTTTAAAAACGAATGCACGTGTTCCAGAAAACGTCCTGCACAGACCGAAAGTCATTCTCCTTTCCCTCCTCCTCCACCACACATGCGAGCAGGTGCTTGCGTCTGCAAACTCTACGATGTTGTGGTATGACAAATCAGTCTCCTTACCTCCACTGCTGTTTCTCTGATTACCCATAATTCATCAGCAGGTATCGAGCAGTTCGTGTCAGTCATTGTTTTTCGTGTCGGTAATGGTGGACTCTAAGTTCGTGTGTTTGTGATGTATTTTGTTTGTAATTTAACGCGTCAGAATTAAGTAAATATCATGTATTATGTCGGTTTGTTGTGGTAATCATTTACAGATATAGTTTTAGATGTGGTGTGTTTGTTAAATATGGTTATACAGTTTCGTAAGTGGTGTGATTACTAAATGTGGTTTATACATTTTTAAGTGATGTAGTTATTAAGTGTGGTTACGCAACTACCTAAGTGATGTGGTTATGGTTTGTGGTAATTTTAACGTAGAAACGTTGTTGCACTCACAAACTACTATGTAATGGACATGATGCACTATGGCGGATTGTAAGGGCTAAGGTAAGATCTTAATTGTGAAATTTTTGTGCGTAATTATTACTATGGCGCATTTAACGATGATGTGAACTGGTCAGACTGCGTTACGTCTAATGGCAAGACAATTAGTGAAAAATGATTTGGAAAGGTTAGGTGCTATTGATCTAAGTCACGTCATGCCTGTTTAATAATCCTTTACATAACGACAAAAGACTGTGCCAATGTGTAGTTGTCCGTGTGCTCTCTGTGATGCGTATGGCGGAGTGAGAACATAGCTCCGACCATTCGTACCTCGGCATTTGATGGAGGTCGGTGGTTAGTTTCACGCCTTGGCAGCTTTACCTCCCACATCCGCCCTGAAACGTCTCACGATACCCACTGGATAGGAGGCTGGTTGGAAGTCAGAGCTTGTATGGCCGCTATGGAGAACAGAACAATATCTTGCCCATGTAGGAAGGAAATCGAACTACGATTCCTCGGCCGTCAGCCTGTAGGCTACTAGTATGCCGACTACGCTATCCTGGCTCCTTATACGATAAGGAAATTATTTAAGATATTTTTAATGTAGTAGAATATTCTAATTACCTCTGATACAGGAAATATATTTTAATGCCAGAATGGATTATTGATTTCGGATCAACATGCTCAATGACGGGTTGCCATGCTTTTCCTCATCCTCTTCAGGAACAAGCTCTAAGATGAGAACATGATGAAGGCCGAAAATTCATGTTCTTGTACGTTAGACAGGCTGAATTATCCTACAATCCAACTCTATTTATCCAGTTCAGTTTAAAATCGCTGCGAATTGTGTATTAATTAATAAAAGAATCACCAATCCATTTTACCATTGCCTGGTTTCTTCACAATGGGAGCAACGTGTGTCTGAAGAGGTCTGCCATTTTGCAAGTAACAACGATTTAGGTACGTGGGAATTTGATGAAATGGACTTTCAAACGTTGATTATATCATCTAGATAGCATGGTCGGTATGGAGACCAGGCTACAGGCAGGCTAACCAGCCGAGTAGTTTTGGTTTATTTGCCTGCAGAAACACAATGTCCCTCTCTTGTCCACAGCGTCCAGGCTGCACCTGCAGTCCTACCCAGTCCCCTAGTGACCGTGACGCCGGGGGTAAAGAGGCCGGGTCGTGAAACAGATCACCAGTCTTCACCTAATGCCGTTAATGGAGCTATGTTTTACTCCGCCTTATCCCTTCATGTCGTGTACGTGGATAAATTTTGCTTTACCTGCCTTAAAAGGTCCACTTATAGGTTAGTTAACGTTATGGACCAGAGAGATACAGAGAAATGCCTGCCTTAGAATGCACTGTTTAGCGAGTCGGTTAATAACAATTAGGCCCACACATAAGAAAATTCATCCATTTCTTGGTATACATAGGAACTGGTTTAAAACTTAAACAATCCATATTTTGCCTGCATGCTATACACGCGATTAAAACATGTGCAGATATGCGGAGTTAAAGGGTTCGTCTTTGTTATGGAGAGGCAATGTGTGTTCCGTCATGCGGGGATTGAATTTGCAGATGTAATTCGGATGAACAGGCTTCAGATTGTCACCCATTAAATACTTTAAAAGTAACATGCAGGTTTAGTGCCTCCGTGATTCTAAGCCTCCTTTGAGCAATGATATTTGCTGTCTCGGCCAACGAATTGCGTGACTGAAATACTTTCGCAGTTTAATAAGAAGACATTTTCCGAAGGAGACACCAGTTTGTCATGTCAAAGTTGCTTTCTCTAAGTCTCGTTTTGAAGTATGTCCCATACGTACAGTCAGTATGCAGATAAGGAACAACAGTTTAACGTCAATTTGTTTTATTTGTTTGTGATTTGTTTACGGCTCTTTCAATAAATAAGTGTGTTTTGCTGCGAATCGAAATGGCTGTTGAATAATGGATCGGAAACCTTGTTAAAGGGAGCGTTAGTGGCTACATTTGGTTTAATAAGGCTGTAGATCCTGAGGAAATTCTTGAAACGTCTTGGTCATGATAGCCAATCTCCGGACAATATTTGAACCTGGGACTTCCTGATTATGAAGTGGGCATGTCGACTGCTCAATCTGGATACCCGGTTTTACGTGCAATGTTTGTGTGCTTGTGGCTACAAACGGCCTGTGAATCATTCTTCACCCAGAGAGCCATCCCGGTTGTCTGTTCTGTCCATTTGTCATGCCGGTGTTAACGTCACAGCAGGCCTGCAACTGCACAGTGAATGGCCAGTCGCACGAAATGAAGGTACAAGCATATAATGTCGATTTGTAATACCGACGATTTGTTGATCTGATTTGCTTATTTCTGGGATTCTCTATTAAGTCAAGGATTTTGCTTACACTCTTCCATAACAGGTCTGTCATTATCGGCATTTACATTTATTTCTAAGTACGAGATGAATTATGTGATAATCCCACTCCCCTTCTTATTGCTTCCCCTCTGCTCCCTGGCGGTGAAACGCTGTGCTGAGCACCGGTAATGAAGTGCGTGACACACTGACGTTATTGTAAATTATGTTTCTGTCACAACCATAACGCGGCTGTACACAGGGTGTTTCTTCATTCAGGGCCACGTTCAATAGCCCTTTTAATACCTGAAATGAATGTATACAAACTGAAGCATACAGTGTGTTTCACCGCCTCTTACTTCTGCCATTTTCTGTTCTTAACTTTCTTCCACTGGCAACATCGCCACCGGCGATGGACAGGACGACAGACCAACAAACACTACTCTGCTTAATGTGAATAAAGATTAATGTAAACTCACAGTCCAAACACTACTTTATCTTAAGCAACAATCAGCTACACGTTTTGGGTATATATAACCATCATCAGGCTGATTGCAAAGCCATAAGTAGAAAAACTATAACAAAATGCAATAAAAATTATTAGGGACGAGATCTCGTCTTACATTAAAACAGAGTTATATGGAATTATATAATACACGGAAAAGATGTGGAGGTTTCAGGATCTGTAAAATTATGTGACTTACAAAAGCCTTTAAACATTTATTAACCTTTAGACGACTAATGTCAACTATAGTGGTCGTACCGCACCGTTAACCTCTGAAGTTGCATTTTATATATTTATTCAACAAATATATGTACTGAATATTTTAAACATGGGTTATACTCTCCGTCCTTTTCTCTTCAAAATGCAGTTTGTTTCATAATTCTAACGTATTTGGTTCCTGTATTATTCACATTTTATATACAGGGTGTGCTAAAATTTAAAAAATAATTCCGGCGTCAAAAGGTTAAAGTAATCACATAATGGTGACGCTCTGGAGGTGGGTGTTGATGCGTGGGCTAGGCGGAATACCGTGAAAGTAATGGGCAGCACCAGTAAAGGTTCTGCGGTGAAACGTTAGTAAGTATAATCTGTAAAAGTACAACATATTTAATGCCTAATTGCAATGATACAGGAGGCATTGTACTGTAACCGAAGTGACTGTATGTATGAACTGTGGTACTTACGTTCTCCAATGACATATGTTTATAATTGTATTCCGGGGTGAGGGCACTGAGCACGTTTATATCTCGCTGTATCATTTAGATTATATCTGTTATACATACGTTTTTGTACTTAACTGTACGTGATGTGTGGTACAATTAGATGTACATGGTAAATGTTGTTCACTGCTATGCACTTTTTCGTGACGTGTGGTGCAATGCAATGTGTAGGTACAGTACGTGCTGCTCACTGCTGTGCACTGCAGTTATTTCAACGTGCACTGTGCGATTGCCGAAAGCCTACTGGAGGTAAGAAAGGTATAGCTTGGAACCAGAGTAGAAGGGGGTTGGGGGGGGAAGGGTAGTGAATAGGAATGGGACTGCAATTCCCCCAACACACAATTGACGATATTCAGACATATGGAGGTTACTATACAAGTGTTATACTTTCAGAAAAAAGGCACACACCTAAATATCTTGGAAAGATTGTTTATTCACAAAAAGGTGTCATTTGATAATCATGTGCGTGACAAACATACTGTGTTTCCCAACATAATTTTTGGCATCATCCTTAAAAACGAAAACTTTTCATAATGTGTTCTAAAATAATACTTTGTCTATATTTTTAAAATCCCATTCCCATCCCCCACTCTTCCCCCCATCCCTTTCCTTCGCTGGTTCCCAGCATATACCCTTCTTACCTCCATTAGTCCTCGCTTCAACACCCACTTCCAGAGCGTCACCATTGTGTGAATACTTTAATAAATGTTTAAATGCTTTTGCAAGTCACATAATTTTACAGATCCTGAAACCTCCACATATTTTCCGTGTATTATATAGTTCCATATAACTCTGCTTTAATGTAAGACGAGTTCTTGTCCCTAATAATTTTTATTGCATTGTATTAGGGTTTTTTCTTACTTATGGCTCTGCATTCAGCCTAATGATGGCTATATATAGCCGAAACATGTAGCTGATTGTTTCTTAAAGATTACTTTTTGTTTGGACTGTGAGTTTGCATTCTACTTTATTTACATGTGCATTTAAACAAAACGAGGATACCTTCTCTGAAACTTGCTCGGCCTAAACTACTAGCCTACACGGCGTCACATTTTGTAAGATGACAGACAAAAATTTACCGAATTTAAATCCTGTTTCATTGATGTGAACAAAATTTCGCGAAATGCGTTAAAGGGCCTTGTTTCCTGTGCAAGTTATGACGCTATTAAAAAATGCTAATATTAATGTCTGTACTTCAGTCAACGAAAGAACAAACGAATATTTTTCCCGCACTTGTCTGCCCAGCAGCTGCCCCCCCGCCACCTTCGTCTCAGTGCCACAATCTACAAGCGTTTTATCTTTTGCACTTTGCATTCTTGCCATTATTTTTTAAGGTAGGGAGAACTGTGAGCTGTTGACAGAGGGGAACGAAAATTGTAGGAAGAATGGGGGAGGAGGCGGCCATCTTGTCTTTCCACTGTCCTTTTTCGTTCTTTCGTTGACTCCAGTAGACCTACGGTTACAACCAACTTTAATCCAACTAACACGTGCAATATTCTGTGTTACGAACAAATAATTCAGCACGGACTGGACGGTACAGTCGGGGGTATTCAATTGTAATGGTGTTCCTAACAAAGCACGGAACTCCACACCAGAGCTGCGGTGTCTTCTGCTATACACATTCCACCCCAAATGGATTTCTGACCACTAACGGATTTTCAGCACAAGTAAACAGTAGACTGTAACTTTTGTAACCAAATTGCTTGCAGTGAGAAATTCACAGAGGCGCTTTGGAACAAACGTTTTTTCAAATGCTAACGATGCGAAGGGAGCACTTTGTCCTACCGTAGCTCGGGCGGTGAGAGTCTGGTTTCTCATCGCGGATACACGGTTTCATTTTCCGGCGACTTCTTGTGAAATGCCTGAGAGTACAAATTGGTTCTGAAGAACTGTTTTCTCCTCGTTTCTTCGGTTTCCCCCACTTCATTCCACCATTGCTCCACAGTGATCTATAGCTTTAACCAGGCAAAACGTTATCACGCCTTGGGTTTTTAAGTTGATGGATTTATCTCTGACCGATACTTGGCTATTTGTAATGAAAGGAAATTACGGTAAATCTACCAGACTGTACGGTAGCAAACTCAGAACACTGCAGTGTGAAACTCCTCGTATTTTACGGCTGTCATGAAATTACACAACGCAATTAGGTTTGTCTTTGTATCTTCGGGTGGAAGGACCGTTGCAACGCACCGAGATGGACGGTTTATTCCAGGAGGGGTACTGCAACCTTTACTGTCTGTTTGTACAGAGCCAAGAAGTGGGTATCTAAAGTAGGCAGTAACATACTGAAACTCCAGACGATAAACGCCATACTGTTGCAAGTAATGACGTTATAAAAATACATCGTGCCGGACATAAATCTGTTGATGAGTGCTTAGGCGTAACTTGGGGTAGGTGCATGGGGCATAGAACCTTCCAGTGTTTTTTTGTTTTTACTGGAGAATGGATTTTGGGCTATTTAGTTTCAAAGGAATAAAGAAAAAGAAAGAAATATTTTCTGAACGATTATTTTGGTGATGGAAAGTCAGAAATGTTTTTCAAAACACCTACTTTTATGTGACCCACAATAGATACATCTGGGTCACCCACTTGTAAAGGACGAGAGGCACTGTAAATTCTCTGTGCTGTTTGCCTGAGGTCATTGTATATTAAAAACTGGTTCAAAATAACCTTTCCCATCTTTCTTACTTCCCTTGATCAGACCAGTGCTAGCATATGGTTCTGAAACATGGGTATTGTCAAAATCTGACGAAGCTATTTTAGGAGTTTTTGAAAGGAAAATTTTGGGAGCTATTTTTGACCTACAAATGACAAAGGAAAATGGAGAATAAAATAAAACAATGAGTTATATACATTGTGCAAGGAAAGTGATATAGTAACATACATTAAAATTAATCGATTAAAATGGGCAGGACATGTTATTGGTATGGAGGAACAGAGTGCTACAAGAAGAGTTCTCGTTGCAGTGGTAGAAGGAAGAAGACAGAGGGGCAGGCCGAAACTGAGATGGGAAGATGGTGTGATGGAAGATGCGGGGAAGTTGGGGGAGAGAAACTGGAGGAATGCTGCAAGGAATAGGGGCAGCTGGCAGAAGCTTCTGAAGAAGGCCTTGGCTCAAAGGGGGCTGTTGTGCCAATGATGATGAAGATGATGATGATCTTTCTTACTTGATTTCGTGAATTAATACCCGTGATCGTCTGTGCCCCACCCACTTCCACCACTGACTTTAGCTAAATTACGCCTGTGGGACGAGTGGGTAGCACTGATGTGTTGTACCTGACAGGTCCCGGAATCGAATTTCGGCCAGGAGATATACTGTCACGATTGAGGTGTTCTGTGATATTTTTCTTTCCATTCAAACAAATTCCAGGACCGTCTGGAATTAGAAGAAGACTGCCTCCTTCAACTTCCTCACCACTTCATTACGTAGTGGGATCGCGTCTTTTGACTTTATGCAGTATAAGCAATATCATTAAATGTGCCATACATCAATATGTTTTATTCTGAATTGAACCGGGTAGGTCTCATTACAAAACTCCCTGTTCTTATCCAATATTTGGTTCTGGGTTAAAAATTAAACTTCTTCTATGAAACAAGTGTCAGGTCACAGAAAATGCTCCCAACTCGAAGAAGGAGTATGTGACCTTGCGCTGCCTGATGGGGGCTGTAAATGAGTGTGGAGCAATGATGGCCTGAGGATTAGCAGAGAAAAATACAAGAAGCTCGGAGAAAAACTGTTTCAGCGCCCTTTATCCATCACCAGTCTCACATAACGTCACCGGGGATTGAAGCTGAGGCTCCACATTTATACAAATAAGATGTTTATGTCTGCATACAATGATCTATGGCCTATGTTTGTCAGAGATTGTTACGGCTAGGCAAACCCATATTGTCTTATCCAGTATAACACCGTGTGATCTGCCCTGAAGATGGAATTGGTATTTTTTTTTGAAAAGATTAGTAGTCTAACCGCGTACCAGATTACGCCATGACACAACTCATAGCACCACGGACTTACGTTTGGCTTAATTTACCAATACCTCATAAGTAGGCTTATGTTGAGATGTTCTGACAAGACTGATAGACTTAAGTTCGAGGTTCGTATGAGCTAGGCAGGGATTGCAAATATATCAAAGGGGTGTGAATCATAATTCTTTGGCCCGACATGTTTTTAGTGTTGACCGCTGACACCAAATTATGCATAAATCTGGTACGATGAGAACGGACAGGAAGGGTTTACACATTGTGCCTTTTGAGCACTTGAGAAATAATTTCTCTCTCGTACTCATTGGAAATCGTGTTACTTTTGAAAATTGCGTTCAGATTCTCAATTTATCAGTACAGCTGGCGTGGGTCCCCCTTCCCCCCCCCCCGACACCACGGTCCACTGATCTGTTCCACACCGTATCAAACGTCATGACCCAACAGGTGCAGAGCAGGATACATTCTCACTACATGAATTAAATTTTTAAACAAGATATCACAAGAAATTTTTAAACAAGATATACACAAGAGAAAAGTAATATGAGTTTAATAACAATGGAAGAGTGGAAAAACTACTATAAGATGCTATTGACAGAAGAGAGAACAGAATTTTTGACGACAGAACAACACGAGTATATGAACGACCAACAAGTGACGGAAATAACAACTCATGAAGTAAGTCGGGCCGTTAAAAGAATGAAGAATAGGAAGGCTGCAGGACCTGGAGGACTGCAAATCGAACTGATTAAAAATGCCCCATCAGGTGTATACGAAATCTTAGCAAGAATATTCAGCAAGTGCCTGCAAGGAGAGGAAATCCCTCAGGAATGGAAAAAAGCACATATTACATCTATATACAAGAAAGGAGATAGAAGAAAATGCGAAAATTATAGAGGTGTTAGTATAACAAGCTCAAGAGGAAGATTATATGGGAGAATTTTGAAAACGCGGATGGAAGCAGCTATACAGGACGGGAGGAACAAAGTGGATTCTGTGCTGGCAGATCGTGTATTGATAATATTTTCTGCCTGAAACAATTATGTGAAAAAAGTATAAGTTATGGGATGGAAACCAGCCTTACATTTGTGGAACTACGGAAAGCATATGACACCATACCTATAACTAAGTTATGGAATGCTATGACAGCTGCCGGAATGAAAGAGACCTAAGTTAAAGCTGTTAAAAATTTTTATGAAAACAACGTAAGTGCCATCAAAATAGGCAATAAAATATCGGAGGAATTTAGAGTGACCAAAGGCCTGAGACAGGGATGTGCAATGGCTCCTACACTGTTCAAAATATATATTAACGAAGCTTTAAAAAAGTGGAAAA
>Ga0136643_10013027_pt1 | contig 12419 bp, 9 predicted proteins | sample TergutLab28metaG_FD_96883 | JGI IMG/M metagenome (GOLD analysis project Ga0136643, IMG submission 96883) | Labiotermes labralis P1 segment gut microbial communities from Petit-Saut dam, French Guiana - Lab288 P1 (version 3) (version 3) | ecosystem: Host-associated > Arthropoda: Insects >...
AAGTTTTTCTCAGCTTTAAGCCGCTCAACAAGTTCATTCGATTCTTCTATAACAGTCAAATCTGCACCTGTTGCGACATCGAAGACTTCATCGAAGCCCATGCGCCTAAGCGCGGCAACAATCTTGCCCATTGCGTTATCGCCCTCGGCGAAACCGAATTTTTCGCCCATGGCAACGCGTACCGCAGGGGCTACAAGTGCGGAAACTTTAACGTTAGGGTCGTCGAGTTCTTTCCATAGCCCGTTGATATCGTTGCGGATGATAAGCGCACCGGTTGGGCATACGGCAACGCATTGCCCGCAGCCGACACAGTTCGACTCTGCCAGAGGCTCGTTGAACGCGGTGCTGATGGTCATCTTAGAGCCGCGGTGGGCGAAGTCAATCGCGCCTACGTTTTGTACCTCGTGGCACATTCTTACACAGTCGCCGCAGAGAATGCACTTGCTTTGGTCCTTCGTGATGCACAGTGATGATGCGTCTACGGCAGGTTCGGTGTTGTTAGGGAAGCGCACGCCCGTGATATTAAAACGGTGGGCGAGTTCTTGAAGCTTACAGCGTCCGCTGCTTTCGCATGTGGTACAGTCGCGGCAGTGGTTCGAGAGCAGCAGCTCAAGAATCATTTTGCGGTACTTGCGAAGTCTTTCTGTGTTAGTTTTGATAACCATGCCGTCCCAAGGCTGGGCAGAGCAGGATGCGTCTATATTTCCGCGTTCATCTTCAAATACGCACATACGGCACGCGCCGAAAATCGAAAGCTCGGAGTAGTAGCAAAACGTCGGAAGCTCGATACCGGCTTTGCGGATAAGTGCAAGTACGTTCTTTTCCCCGCCAATTTCCACGGGAATGCCGTCGATTGTAGCAAATTTCTTGTTAGTCATCGTCTAGGCCTCCTTTATCGCATTAAATGGACAGGCAGGAATGCACGCCTCACATTTGATACATTTCACGCTATCTATCACAAACGGTTCTTTAATTTTGCCGCTGATTGCGTCAACAGGGCATACTTTGGCGCATTTTGTACAGCCCTTGCACAGTTCGGGGTCGATTACGATACTCTTGAGTTTCGAGCAGCTTCCGGCGGGGCATTTCTTGTCAAAGATGTGAGCCTCGTATTCTTTGCGGAATGTCTTAATCGTGCTGACAACCGGGAACGCCGCGCTCTCGCCAAGCCCGCAGAGAGCCGTGGATGAGATTGTGTCGGCAAGTTCAAGCAGCAGCTCGATATCGCCGTCTTGACCCTCGCCGCTTACTATACGGTCGAGGATTTCAAGCATGCGCCTTGTACCCTCGCGGCACGGTACACACTTTCCGCACGATTCATGCTGTGTAAAGTTCATGAAGAATCTCGCAACCGCGACCATGCAGGTGTTGTCGTCCATGACAACAAGCCCGCCCGAACCTATCATTGCGTCTACTTTTTTAAGCGAATCGAAGTCAAGCGGCATGTCGAGATGTTCTTCGGTAAGGCATGCGCCTGACGGGCCGCCGATTTGTACGGCTTTAAATGCTTTTCCGTCGCGTATGCCGCCGCCGATATCGAAGATGATTTCGCGCAGGGTCATACCCATCGGGACTTCTATAAGCCCTGTGTTTTGGATGTTGCCGGTAAGCGCGAACGCCTTTGTGCCGGGGCTGTTCGGCGGGCCGATTTTTTTGAACCAATCCGAACCGTTGTTGACGATAAACGGAACGTTGGCAAATGTTTCGACATTGTTCAGCACGGTTGGCTGATTGAACAGGCCGTACTCAACGGTACGCGGAGGCTTAACACGCGGGAAACCGCGCTTGCCTTCGATGGAAGCGGTAAGTGCGCTGCCCTCGCCGCAGACAAATGCGCCCGCGCCGCGGCTTATAAGCATTTTGAACGAAAACTCAGTGCCGAGGATGTTATCGCCAAGCAGGCCGAGGCCGGTGGCTTCTTCAATGGCTGCGGCTAAGCGTGCCACTGCCATCGGGTACTCTGCACGTACATATATATATCCCTCAGACGCGCCTGTCGCAAGCCCTGCGATAAGCATGCCCTCAATTACGCTGTGCGGGTCGCCCTCCATTATGCTGCGGTCCATGAATGCGCCGGGGTCGCCTTCGTCGCCGTTACAGACGACATATTTCGGGAATCTGTCCTGACGTTTAACCTGCGCCCATTTTCTGCCGGCGGGGAAACCGCCGCCGCCGCGCCCGCGTAAGCCCGATTCGCTGATTTCGTTGACAATACCGTCGGCGGTCATATCGAACAGAGCTTTTTCAAACGCGGTGTATCCGCCAACGGCTATGTATTCGCTGATATGGTCCGCGTCGATATGCCCGCAGAGCGAAAGCACCAAGCGCGATTGGCTTTTGTAGAAAGGAATTTCTTCCTGCTTTTCGTAAACTACGCCGCCGGTTCTGTAGGCAAGCCGCTCAACGAACTTTCCGCCGATTATAGTCTCTTTGACGATTTCCTCACAGTCTTCAAGCTTAACTTTTGCATACAGATAGCCTTCAGGCTCTATACGTATAAGCACGCCCATTTCGCAGAAACCGTGGCAGCCGCATTTTTTAAGGCCGACACTTTCCGGGTGAGCGTCCTCGCTGAGTTCAAGTGTATATGGGATGTTACTTTCATCCATTAATTCTTTAAGCCTGTCGTAAATTTCAAGCGCGCCTCCGGCGATACAGCCCGTTCCTGCGCATACGAGAATCTTTTTCTTCTCGGCGTTGTACATTTCCTTGCATTTGTTGCGAAAGGCTATTAAGGCCTGTCTATTCTTGAGCATCGTTTGCGGCCTCCTCTTTCAGTTTTTGCAGTAATTCCGATGCAAAATCGGGCGTTACAGCGGGGTAGACTTTATCGTTCACGGTGATAACAGGCGCAAGGCCGCATGCTCCAAGGCATGAAACGGTCTCAACAGTGAACAGTTTGTCATCTGTTGTCTTTTTGTCGCCCAAAAGCCCAAGGTCTCGCTGCATGCGCTCCAAAATAGGAATCGATTTGCGTACGTGGCAGGCTGTGCCGTCGCATATTTTAATTACATACTTCCCCTTTGGCTCCAACGAAAAATTCTCGTAAAAAGTCGCGACAGAATAAATTCTGGCACGGCTCATTTTGAGACGTTTGGATAGGTGTGTGAAAACCTCTTCGGGGAGGTAGCGGTATGTATCTTGCACATCCTGCAAGATAGAGATTATTGCGCTTGGCTTGCAGCCGTGGTTGTCGATGATTGCGTCAACAACCTTTAAGTCTAACACATCTTTCATAGTGTCTGAACGCCCTTTCTTATTAGACTTCATTTGGAATTACATTTCATCGTTTTTTTGCTTATTTTTTGCTATCACAAGGCACTAAAATCAACGAAAATCAATTCCGAAAGAAGTCTATTATTATGTATGTTGATAATTAAACAACGATTGTTAGTTTTTTCACACTTTAGTTTATCAGATAAAGCCGGGTATGTCAACCCGGCTTATAAGTATTTACATATCTTCATTCAAAAAGGCAAAGTTAACCCGCTGAGATACCTCGGTGTCAACACTTTTGACTTCAACCGCGACTTTGTCGCCCATGCGGTAGCTGTGTCCGTCGTGAGAGGTATAGCACATGTGTTCTTGTTGAAAAGTATAACCATCAGATAGCCATGCCGTGCTGATAAATCCCTCTACGGTATTTTCAAGCTCGACATATATGCCGTTTTTGGTTACACCGCTGATTATTCCCGCGAAAGTCTCACCGATATGCGCCCTCATGAATTGTGCTTTCTTGAGGTTTGCAACATCGCGTTCGCATTGTTCGGCTCGGCGTTCGTAAAGCGAACATTTACCGCACACCTCCGTAAGGTCAGCGGTTACTTTTGCTGCCTGCTTGGGCCTGTTGTGCAGTGTCGCCTTGATTATGCGGTGTATGGTAAGGTCGGGGTAGCGGCGGATAGGCGAGGTGAAGTGCGTATAGTATTTCGAGGCCAGCCCGAAATGCCCTATGTTTTCAGGAGTGTAGCGCGCTTGGCGAAAGCTCCGCAGCGCCATGCGGCTGATTAGAGCCTCTTCGGGGGTTGCCTCGACTTTTGAGAGAAGTGCTGAGATAGAGCCGGGGCGCAGATCTGTCCCTTTTATCGTATATCCGAAATTGTGAAGAAATTGGTTCAGTTGGCGGATGTTATCGGGTGAAGGCTTTTCGTGTGTGCGATAAACAAACGGGATTTCTCGCCAGAAATACTCCTCGGCTACGGTTTCGTTGGCGGCAATCATAAACTCTTCAATAATGCCGGTTGCGGCATTGCGGACAGACGGCGTTATGCTTATTGGTTCGCCGTACTCGTTCAGCGTAATTTTTGCCTCGGGGAAACCAAACTCGATACTGCCGCGCTTTAGCCGCTTGTTTCTAAGAGCTTCAGCTAATTCGTTCATTGTTGTAAGCATGTCAAAGAATTCGGCGTATTCGGAATAGCAGCCCGATTGCTTGCCGCTTGTAACGATGTCATTCGCGATAGTATACGTAATTGCGCGGTCTACGCGTATAACACTCTCGGCAATTTCATGCGAGACTACAGCACCTTTAGCGTCAATCTGCATGATGCAGCTAAGTGCGAGCCTGTCAACGCCGCAGTTTAACGAGCAAATACCGTTGCTCAGCTCCTTGGGCAGCATTGGAATAACGCGGTCCGCAAGGTATACCGATGTGCCGCGGTTACGCGCTTCGAGGTCAAGCAGGCTGCCATGGCGTACATAGTGCGCGACATCGGCGATGTGTACACCAAGCTCGAAATTGCGGTTTGGCAAGCGTTTTATGGTGACTGCATCGTCAACGTCCTTTGTATCTTCTCCATCGATTGTGATAGTGACGGTGCCGCGCAAGTCAAGCCGCCCTTCGGTGTCTTTTTCCGCAACGAAAGTTGGTGCGAGTTCGGCCTGTTCAAGCACGCCGTTGCTCCATTCGCTTGGAATGCCGTGCAGGCGAATCAGTGAGAGTACATCTACAGCGGGTTCGCCGCCGTGTCCAAGCACCTCAACCACGATACCTTCACGCGGAGCGTTGTCATGCGTTCGCTTTGTCAGGGTTATCATAACCTTGTCACCGCTTGCGGCGTTCATTGTGTTTGCAGCTTTTATGACGATATGGTCGCTGATTTTGTGGTCAAGCGGATGAAATACGCCAAAACCGGGTTTCGGCAGGAAGAAGTTTTCGCCAAGCTGTCTGTTCAGAATATCATCAGGGCTGATATATATACCTGCGATAGCATCATAACCGCGTTTCACAATGCGGATGACTTCGCCTTCGGCGCGCCTGCTGCCGCTGTCTGCCGTGGTTATTTTACATAACACGGTATCCTTGTTGACGGCATCATTTACAGAACTCGGCGGAATGAATATATCGCCGCAGTCGGCGGCCAGTTTTGCGTCATCAAGCGTTACAAAACCATAACCGTGCCGTGTACCGCTAAAAACGCCCTTGTGTATGCCAAGCTGCCGCGGCAAGCTAAGGTTACCCTTGCTGCTGATGACAATTTCGCCGCTTTGGAGCAAATGGCTGATAATGTTTTTGAATTCGGTGCGTTTGCTCTTAGGCACACCAATCAGCTCCGCAAGGGATTTAGCCTTCATGGGTTTGTATACTTTGTCGCCCATGAAAGCAAGTATCTTACGGACTTTTTCTTTTGCGGCACTTGAAATGCTGCCGCTGTGTGTTTCTTGTTTTGTTTTCATTTGTGATACCTCTGTTAATAATATTGGTTTGTTTATACAGGCGGCGGGGTAAGCCTCTGCCCTACAAACAATCGTCATTAGAGTTGTAACGAAACAGAGTTTTTACTGCCATCCTGAGACAAAGTTCCCCAATGATTGTCATCCTGAGGCGAAGCCGAAGGATCTTATCTTTTTAAAAGAAAGATTCTTCGCCCTAGTGATTTGCCTGCGGCTTGCGCAACGGATTCGCGGAAAACGGTTCTTCGAACCGCCCGGCTTTCTCCGGGTTCGCACACCACTTTCGCATAGCGAAAGCACCAAGGCTCAGAATGACAATCACTTGTTTCGTTATAAGTCCATTGCGGGTTTGACCCGCAAGTTCCTCTTTTTTGATAGAAACGTGAGGATAATAAAAGAGGGATAGATAAAACTATCCCCCTGTCAAAGTCTTAGATTGTGATGTGATTTAGGCAAGCAGCCCAAGAGCGATGGAAAGCAAGAAGAACAACGCTCCGCCAATCTTGGAATATTTCTCAAGCTGGCCTTCTTTAGTGTTCGCCTTGTTTTTATCTAAGAAGCTGCCGCCGCTTGATGACATACCGGTAAGACCGGCACCGAACCCGGCTTGACGCTTTTTCTGCATCAAAATGATAGTGATTAAGCCGATGCACAAAAGAACATACACAATTGCTAAGGGTACAAATAAGGGACTCATGTGTGACCTCCAACCAAAAAAGTTATCTATGCAACGAGCAGTATACCACAACTAAATGTGGTTTGCAAGCCTTTTGTCAGAAATTTGTAATATTATTGAATATGCGATTTCGGAATCTTCATTGTCAGGCTGATGCGTTTCTTGTTTAGGTCAACGCCGAGTACCATAACGTCAACAATGTCGCCAACGCTGACAACTTCAAGCGGATGCTTGATGAACTTGTTAGTCATCTGCGAGATGTGTACAAGGCCGTCCTGATGAACGCCGATATCCACAAACGCGCCAAAATCGATGATATTGCGGACAACACCTTTGAGTACCATTCCCTCGGCGAGGTCTTCCATGGAAAGCACGTCCGAACGCAGGATAGGCGCGGGAGCATCTTCACGCGGGTCGCGCCCGGGCTTTTCAAGCTCTCGCAGGATATCCTCAAGGGTTGGGATGCCTATGTTAAGGTCGCTTGCCAGGCGTTCGCGTTCACTTGCGTTTGGCCTTAACGCAGTGACAGTTCGATTCTTGACATCATCAGCGGAATAACCCATGTGTACGAGCAATTTCTGCGTTTGCGCGTAGCTCTCGGGATGAACGCCCGTAGCGTCAAGCGGGTTGTCGCCGTCCATAATACGCAAGAATCCGGCGCACTGCTCGAATGCTTTCGGGCCGAGGCTCTTAACAGACAGCAATTCCTTGCGGTTCTTGAACTTGCCGTTCTGCTCGCGGTGCTTGAGTATGTTTTTCGATACAGTCGAAGATATACCCGCGACATACGACAGCAGCGAAGGAGAGGCTGTGTTTAAATCAACCCCGACGCTGTTAACGCAGCTCTCGACAACGCCGCCTAACGCTTCGCTGAGCCGTTTTTGGTTCATATCGTGCTGGTACTGTCCAACGCCGATGCTCTTAGGGTCAATCTTAACAAGTTCGGCAAGCGGGTCTTGCAGTCTGCGTCCGATAGAAACGGCAGACCTAAGCGCAACGTCAAATTCAGGGAATTCATCCGCACCAAGTTTCGATGCGGAATAGACCGAAGCTCCCGCCTCGTTGACGATTATATAGAACACTTTTCGCTTGGTTTCTTTGAGCATTTCAGCGGTGAAAGCCTCGGTTTCGCGTGAGGCGGTTCCGTTACCGATAGCAACGATGTCAACTTGATGTTTTTCGATTTGCGGCAGAAGTGCCTTTTTAGCCTCAGCAATCTTGTTGGCCGGCGGCGTAGGATATACAACGCCCGTATACAGCACATTGCCGATACCATCGATTATACACGCCTTGCAGCCCGTTCTGTAGCCGGGGTCGAGCGCGAGTACGGTTTTATCCTTTATTGGGGCTTGCAGCAGCAGTTGGCGCAAGTTCTTGGCAAAGACTTTCAGTGCGCCTTCTTCCGAGATTTCGGTAAGGTCATTCCTGATTTCGCGCTCGATTGACGGAGCGATAAGCCTCTTGTACGAATCGTCGATAGTATCTGAGATTAGCCGGTCGGTGTACTGATTTTTCTTGTTGATGGCTTTATTCAGCGAGTGCAGGATATCGTCAACAGGTGCTTCGAGGGTGATTTTAAGGAAGTCTTCGTTTTCGCCGCGATTCATAGCCAAAGTGCGGTGTCCGGCGCACTTTTTCACAGGCTCGGTGAAATCGTAGTACATTTCGTATACCGATTCCTTCTCAGGGTCGGTGGCTTTGCTGGAAATTACGCCGCTTTCGTTTGTCATACGCCTAATCATCGCGCGGTAGTTTGCGTCGTCGGAGATCATTTCAGCGATTATATCCATCGCGCCTGCAACGGCGTCTTCGATTGTTGCAACACCTTTTTCTTCATCTATATATTCTTCGGCCGGGGTTTCAACAGGTATGGTTATATCCTGCTCGAAGATGAGCAGTGCCAGAGGCTCAAGCCCTTTTTCCTTCGCGATAGAAGCTCGTGTACGCCGTTTTGGGCGGTACGGACGGTAAATGTCTTCAAGCACGGCAAGTGTTTGCGCGGCATCCAGCGCGGCGTTTATTTCGTCGGTCATCTTGTCCATTTCGGTGATAAGCTTGCGATAGTTTTCGCGCGTTTCGTTAAGATTGCGCAGGTATGCCAGCCTGTCAAACAACTCCCGCAGGACTTGGTCGTCGAGCGAACCGGTCATCTCCTTGCGATATCTGGCGATGAACGGTATCGTGTTGCCCTCGTCTATAAGGTCGATAGTTGCCTGCAAGTGTTGCTCCTTAATGTTAAATTCATTTTGGAGTATTTGCAAAATATTCATGGTCTTATCCCTCTCTATATGGTTAATTTTGGTGTATGTTGATGTGAAATCTTCCCAATACACAGTTTACAATAAAATTTGGTTAACTGCAATTACATTTTCTTCTTGACGCGAATAGCTATATCTAGTACAATGTAGAACTAGAGTGGCTATTAATGCCCAAGACTTGACAGTCAAGTCATTAAGAATCGAATTATTAAGGAGAAGGTGCTTTACAATGAAAATGACATTTCAGCCAAAAAATAAGCAACGCAAGCGCGAACACGGTTTCAGAAAGAGAATGAGTACGGCGAACGGCCGCAAGGTGTTGCTCAGAAGACGCCAAAGAGGCAGAAAAGTTTTATCAGCTTAATTCGGCATTGCCAATCGAGGGAATATGGTTTTTACCGAGTCATTAAAGAAGAATTATCAATTTCGGTTTGTCTATAACAAAGGGCATTCGCGTGCTAACCGCCTTCTTGTGATGTATGTGCTGGCAAACGGCACAGAGTTGAACAGGCTGGGAATTTGTGTAAGCAAGAAGGTGGGCAAATCTGTTATAAGAAGCAGAGTTGCAAGGCTTATTAGAGAGAGCTATCGCTTGAACGAGAATAAGTTTCGCGGCGGCTATGATATCGTTATAATTGCGCGGGCATCTTGTGCCGAGGCGCAGTTTGTACAGGTAGAAAGCGCGTTGCTGCACTTGACTAAGAAACAGGATTTAAACCGATAGAACGGATGGAACAGGGGATATATAGTCACTTGATTTGAAATATGTCCGAGGAAAACGCAGGTTTTTTCGTAGTGTAAAGAAGTGATGACGACATGTGCCTTTAGGCACACTAGGAGGAGCTGATGCAGCAATGCGGAAAAAAGACAAGTTTTATCGGACGAATTTCGTATGAAGGGACTATGTTGTGTCAAATGTGTTTGAGAACATATTGCTTGCCTTGTTAAGGTTTTACAAGAGCATAATATCCCCGATTTTGCCACGCGCATGCCGTTTCTATCCGACTTGCTCGGAATATATGATGGACGCGATTACAAAGCATGGGCCGCTTAAAGGGCTTGCGATGGGTACATATCGTTTGCTGCGCTGCAATCCATTTTGCGACGGCGGTTATGACCCTGTAGAGTAGCGGGCGTATGGGTGGCCGTATTAATCGCTGTATTAGGAGGAACATAGTTGTTTTCGAATATTTCAGGAACGGTAATGGCGTTTGGCGTTGGTGCCGGAAACATGGTTGTGAATGACCCCGGTGCTATTGTGGGGCCGTTGTCAGCCATTTTTGGTACAATCCTTAATTTTATCTTTGAATTTGTACATACTTTCATGCACTTCAATGTGCTGGGCGTTTCGATAATACTGCTGACGATATTTACGCGGATAATTATGATTCCGCTGGCAATCAAGATGCAAAAGTCGTTTGCGGGCATGAGGCTTGTCGGGCCGGAAATGCAGGCAATAAAGAAAAAGTACGATAGTGTTACTAAAACACGCGAATCGCAGCAGAAAATGAATGCCGAAATTCAGGCACTTTATGCAAAGCACAAGATTAACCCGTTTGGCGGGTGTTTGCCGCTTCTTGTTCAAATGCCTATTTTCATCTCACTTAACTTTATCATGCAGCAGTCGTACAGATATGTTGGACAAATAGGCGATGTTTTCACCCAAATTTCGGAGCAGATTATAGGCTTGTACAGTATTATGGGTCGGGAAGCGTACATGGAGTTTGCCGAAAGGCATTTCATACCAAAAATCCCGAACAATATGGACCTTGCAAACTTCAACATGGGTGTTCCGTCTGATATTGAAAGAATTGTGAGCCGTTTCACGCCCGAAGAATGGTACAGCTTTATAGCTGATATGCCGGCTCAGACACAGGAGTATATGTACTACTTGGTTTCACAGAAAGATGCACTTGAGGTGTTTTTTGGTATAAATTTGAGCCAAGGTGCGGGTATTGGTTTCCCGGGGATATTCATCCCAATTCTTGCCGCTGTTACAACGTTCTTATCATCGTACTACATGATGAAACTGACAGCAAGCTCGACTATGGACGAGAAGCAAATGCAGATGCAGAAAATGATGCTCTACATGATGCCGCTTATGATAGGTTTCTTCACGGTACAAATGGCGGCGGGTGTTGGTCTTTACTGGATAACTTCATCGGCGTTCCAGTTTGTTCAACAGCTTCTCTTGAATAAGTATTATACGCCTCCGGTGCCGCAGGCTACAAAATAAGCAAGCAAATGGCAATACAAGCATATATACGTTTGAAAAGAAGGTGTATCTCATGGAAGATATTAGAGACAGTATCGAAAGATCAGGCAAAACAGTTGATGAGGCAGTTGCCGATGCAGTGAGACAGCTTGGTACAACTCGTGAAAACGTTGATGTTGAGGTGCTGCAAGAAGCAAAATCGGGGATTTTGGGGATAGGAAGCAAGCCCGCAAAGGTGCGCGTTACTGTTAAGCCTAGTCCCGAACATGCAGCGCGCGAGTTCTTAGAGGAAGTTATTAAGTCGATAGGTATCGACGCAACGTTTGAATTCAAGCACTCGGAAAAACAGTTAAACATTATGATAAACGGTAAGGATATCGGCATTTTGATTGGCAAGCGCGGTCAAACTCTCGATTCTTTGCAATATCTTGTCAATTTGGTGATAAACAAGGGTACAGCACCATATGTTAATGTAATACTCGATGCGGAGAATTACCGCCGTAAACGCAAGGAAACTCTTGAGTCGCTTGCGCATAATCTCGTGAAGAAAGCAAGAGCTACGCGCAAAAAAGTGGTTCTTGAACCGATGACATCATACGAAAGGCGCATCATTCATGCTGCATTGCAGTCGGAACGCGGTATCGACACCTATTCCGAGGGCGATGACCCATACCGTTATGTTGTGATTAGTCCTAAGTCGGACCGATAAACGAAAATCGGTAGGAGGAAATTTTGAAGAAACTAGCCTATTTTGCGGCAGGTTTTTTGTGCGCGGTTATCGTTATGGTAACAGTACCAATCGGCGCACAGCCGCGAGAAGTTTCAGCACTGTACGGTGTAATTCACTTGGTTGTTAACGGCGCAAACTTTGGTACAGACACGCTTTTGTTTAACGACAGAACATATGTTCCTCTGCGCAGTATCAGCTATGCTTTTGGCGCAGATGTAGGCTACGACCCGGCTACGCGCACCGCAACAATAACCACCGCCGAGCGAACTGTTGAGCTGCACTTCGAACATTTTCATAACATACCAACCTTCGAGTTTATAACCGGAGTTAGAGATATCAACATACTCGAACACAACGCCGACAGGCTTTGGTTTACGGTAAGCAGGAACTATGCTTCGGATTACGAGTTTTTGCAGTACATAGAAGCCCTTACCGTCGCAGGTTTCACCGACGAGTACGGGCAGGATATCGGCGGGAACGGTACAATTGTTCTGTCCGGCCATGGAGTACAGATAATCGTAAGCATGCTGGGACCGTCATACACGTTCAGCATAGTACGGATATAAACAAAATCAAACCTCTGAGCATGTCAGAGGTTTTCCTTTTACTTAATTTTTTGTCATTGTTATGCGCTTTCGCTATGCGAAAGTGGGCTACGAATCCGAAGAAAGTCGGGCGCACGCAGTGCGTTTTCGCGAAGCGAAAATTCTGACCGGCCCGGTTTGCCAAAGGCAAACCGCAATACTTGACCCGCAATCTCATGTTTTGTGGACATCATGAGGGGATTGCGGCTCGGAGGCCGCAATGACGAGACTTTTCTGTAGGGATGACCGGTCGTCTGCGGTAGGGCGGGGGGCTTGCTCCCGC
>Ga0136643_10013032_pt1 | contig 12417 bp, 17 predicted proteins | sample TergutLab28metaG_FD_96883 | JGI IMG/M metagenome (GOLD analysis project Ga0136643, IMG submission 96883) | Labiotermes labralis P1 segment gut microbial communities from Petit-Saut dam, French Guiana - Lab288 P1 (version 3) (version 3) | ecosystem: Host-associated > Arthropoda: Insects >...
ATGGCGGCAATCACTCAGCCATCTCGGACAATCCGCTCGGGTACATTTGACGGCAAGGAAATTAAATCGGACAAAATGCCGGATGCATACCTCATTACCCTAGACTGGGGCAATGGCTGCATTGGCGTTATTGACACAGGGTTTTATCAAAAGGCTGCAGATGTTAACGCACTGGAGGTTTACGGCACCCATGGTACAATCATAATTAAAGGGCAAATTAAGATAGGCGAAGGGGATGGACTTAAAGTTTACATTGACAACCCGGAAAAAAACATTCGTGGCTGGATAGATCCCAAGCCTCAAGAAATGCCAAGACCCTTTTACCAATGCCAATGCTTGAAAGATTTGATTCGCGCAATTGAAGAAGATTCGGCCCCCGGCCTAAGCCCGGAACACGCGCGGCATATTATTGATATTCTTTGCACAATTCCTGAAGCGGCGGAAAAGAAGACTGTTTTGCCGTTAAGTACAACGTTTTAAATTATTTGCGTGCACAGCATGCACCCGCAACGCAGTGAGGAAGCGTAGTAAGGATTCATTCCTTGCGGAGCGGCGGGGTTTGGGGCAGAGCCCCATTTTAAAAGGAGGTAGTTGCAATGATTTCTACAGGTATTTTCACCGGGTATTACCCCTACTCTATTGACGAAGTGATCAGCAAAATTAAGGCAGACGGCATGAGCTGTGCCCAGCTGGATGTCCGTTTTTCAGATTTTAGTGCCGCCGAAGAATACTTAACAAAACAAAAGGCTAAAAGTATTTCTGACAAGTTTCGTGATGCTAATTTACCGATTATCGCAATATCTGGCTACACAAACCTAGTCGCCCCCGACCTGGATAAACGCAAACAAAATATTGCATATATTAAAATGATGATGGACCGCGCCTTAGACCTGGGCTGCCCATATGTTGCCACAGAAACCGGCACATTTAATGTAGACAGCGACTGGGTATGGGATGACAAAAACGGCACGGAAGAAGCCTATGAAGCACTTGCGGAAATTGTGTACGACATTGTAAAACACGGCAAAGAAGTGGGCGCAACCTTAATTTTAGAAACCTATGTAAATAATATTATAGGCTCTGTCGAAAGTGTGCAGCGCATATTTACAGATATAAACATGCCAAATTTAAAACTGATCTGCGACCCTACAAACTATTTTACCCCTCACAATGTGAGTGACATAGACGGCGAACTTAACCGTATATTTAATGCACTGGCAGACAAAATGGTCATTGCCCATGCAAAAGACATTAAACCGACAGATGACCTTGCCGCAAAACTTTCCCAGGGGGGTGCAGACGAATCTCATAACTTCCGTGGCGCGGGTGGCATAGAACTTCCCGCACCGGGCCTTGGTATCTTAAATTATGATTTATTCCTGCAACTACTGGCCAAGCACCATCCAAACATTCCGCTTATCATAGAACATTTGGATGAAGGTGATATTCCCAGAGCCAAAAAATTTGTGGACGGTGTGCTTAAAAAACATGGAATATAAGGAGGCAAAAAAATGAAAAAGCTACTTGTATTACTGGCAATGATTTTAACAATTGCAGTGGTTGCGGCTTGTGCCGGAAACAATGAGCCCGCACCAACAATGGCAACAGACCCACCTGCAGCAACAGAGGCACCTGGGACAACGGAAGCTCCCCCAGAGACCCCTGCAGAAGCACCTGATGAAGCCGATGAGGAAGATGAAGCGCCGGAAGAAACCCCTGCAGCAATGGACGGCGTTCTTCCACGTAACGAGACTTTGTTTACGGGCATTGGCCAATGGGGCACGCCTATTAGCAGCAGTCCATTCCATGCAAACCCAAATAATCCGCTGGTTATAGACCAGGCGGCACACAACGCCAGACTTTTTGTTAACGAAACCCTATTTATGTTTAATATGCTAGACAGCCAGCTGTATCCACTGCTTGCATATGGCCAGCCGCTTTGGAATGATGATTTTTCTGTGCTTACTGTAAATCTTAATCCAGACGCGCACTGGAGCGATGGCACACCTGTTACCCCACGTGACGTAGTCGTTACATTCGACAAACACGTATATGTAGGCTCTCCAATGGGTGTAGAATACGCGGCATTTATATCCCAGATGGTTGCAGTGGATGATAGGACATTAGAAATCCACCACAATCCGGACAACCCTAATGTCCACCAAATGATGACATTTTTGCCCCGTGTATATATTATGCAAGCAGCTTTTGTAGAAGAAAGATGGGCCTACCACGGCGGCGATATAGAAGCTTTTAGAAGCGACCCATGGGAAAACGCGCCTCATTCCGGGCCGTATCGCCCAATTGTTTTGTCAAACACACAGGTTGTGCTAGAGCGTGACGACAATTACTGGGGTCAAGCTGCATCCATGTGGGGCAGGCTTCCGGTTCCGCGTTTTATAGCCCACAATATTTATGCGGATAATGACGCCATGCGTGCATCCTTTGCGGCAGGGCAAATTGACGTAACACAGGCATTTATGGCAAATGTATGGGAATTATGGGAAACAGACGGCCTGCCGATTTCTACATTCCTGCACGAAGCGCCTTACCACATGCCGGGTACCATGCCTTCTATCTGGTTTAACACCACCCGCCCGGGCTTAGACAGGCGCGAGGTCCGCCAGGCAATTGCATTTGCCACGGATTTTGAACTGATTATCGCAAGCGCTATGAGCGGTTATTCTCCAAGATTTGCAGACGCCCCACGGTCCATTGCCCTGCCACTGCCGGGAGAGCAAAGATTTGTAGATAACGCCGCTCTTGCGCACTTACAATGGGATAACGCTGATATTGCCAGGGCAAACGCCCTTCTTGACGCGGCAGGTATTGTTGACACCACAGGCAATGGCATCCGGGATATTGACGGTGTAGATCTGTCATTTACACTCATGTGCCCCGCAGGCTGGACAGACTGGACGGCTTCTTTGGAAATAGTTGCCCAAGCCGGTGCCGCCATTGGCATAGAGCTTACCACCACCTTTGTAGAGGCATCTGTTTGGACAGAAAACCGACAAGCGGGCAATTTTGATATTATTATGGACAGTGCGGCGGCTATTAATGTTGCGTCTCCATGGTTCCGCGCTTTCCACGCACTTTATGTGGAAGACCCTGATGCAGAGCGTGTATTTTGGGCCCACCACCGTATGCAAATACCGGAAGCAATGGCACTTATTCGCGAAGCTGCAACAGAAACCAACCACGCAAGACTTGTAGAAATTTACACAGAAATCAGCTATATTTTGCTATACGAAATGCCATTAGTATACCTCATGTATCGTCCGGTACTGTTCCATACTGTAAACGAATCTGTATGGACAGGTTTTCCGGAATATGGGGATGGGCTTAATATTCCGCCAACCAACCTTGCCAGCGGCTATGGCATAGCCGGACTGTATCATTTACGTTTGGTAGATTAGGATATTTGAAAATTCAGTTGGTTAGCCGCACTAACCAACTGAATTTTTATTTTTTGTAAAAAAATCAGGAGGTAATCAAATGACCACACCAATACTCGCACTACAGCTGTACAGCGTTCGGGATTTCACAGAAAATGACCTGCGAGGCACATTGCAAAAAATAAAGGATATGGGCTATAATGCCGTAGAACTTGCAGGTATGTATGGCCTATCCGCGCCAGAATTTAAGACAGTGCTGGATGAAATAGGTCTATGTGCATTTAGCGCACATGTGCCATATCAAGCCTTTGCAGATGATATGGAAGGCACGATAAACGCCTACAAAACCTTGGGCTGTAAAGTTGTGGCTATTCCGTATCTTGTAAAAGACCAATTACCCGGCGGCCAAAACTGGCCAACTGTACGCCAGACAATTGCAAAAGCGATTGAGGTATGCAAAAAAGCCGGCATGCCCCTTTTGTACCATATTCACAATGCGGAATTTGATAAATTGCCAACGGGCGAATACATTCTGGATAAACTCTTCGCAGACTTACCGGGCCTAGCGGTGGAACTTGATACAGGCTGGATGCGCGTATCCAATGTATGCCCAATCACATGGATTAAAAAATATGCAGGCCGTTGTCCAATCGTGCATCTTAGGGATACAAAAGTTCCGTCAGATGGTTTTCAAGACCGCCCTATTGGCCATGGGGATTTGGATGTGCCTGACATTATTGAAACAAGCATAGCAGGCGGTGCATTTGCTTTTGTTGTGGAAATTGCAGTTTCAGTTGAAATGACTGCGCTGGAAGCCGCCCAAAAAAGTATTGAGTATTTAAAAACCCTCTCATGAAAATATGTATTATCGGAGCGGGCAGCGCCCCATTAGGAAAAACTTGGAGGTACTTAAATGAGAATAGCTATAGCCGAGGATTATGATGAACTATCTGAAATGGCAGCACATGCGACGGCAGAATATATCAATAATAATCCAGAAACTTTGATATGCCTGGCCGCCGGTGATACGCCCCTTGGAATGCTTGAAATCCTTGTAGATATGCACCGCCATAAGGAAGTTGACCTTTCCACAGTTTATTATGCTGGCCTTGACGAATGGGTTGGACTAGGCCCTGAAGACATTGGATCTTGTGCAAAAGTAATGTCTGACGCGTTTTACAACCCTGCGGGCATTCCAAAGGATAGAATTCATGTTTTCGATGGGCTTGACAAGGATATTGATAAACAGTGCCGCAGTATGGAAGCATGGATTTCCCACCATGGCGGCATAGGTTTTACCTTGCTTGGCATAGGAATGAACGGCCATATAGGCTTTAACGAGCCCGGCACACCAGATACAAAGGGATGTTTTTCTGTTAAGCTTGACAACACAACAAAAACTGTAAGCGCAAAGTATTTTGGCAAATCACGGCCTGTTTCTACCGGCATGACCATTGGCTGGCGAACCTTGCTTGATGCACAAACTGGGATTATTATGGCAAGCGGAGAGCTGAAGGCACCCATTGTAAAAGCTGCGGTGGAAGAATAAATCACCTTGGATATACCCGCCACGGTTTTTAGGAATCATAAGGATATTACGGTAATGCTGGACAGTGACGCGGCGGCGCTTTTAAACATGTAATAAATTTTTGGCCACGTGGTATAGGAATTGTGGCTTCCAGTATCGGTAAGTAGATGTTGACGCATTGTCTGGGTAGCGTGTTTCGTAGGCAATGTTATTAAAAATTCCATCCCGATACTCTGGCGGGATAATTACCAAGGCTTGCTCTACAGCCTTAATGTCGGATGAAACCACCGTCAGCCGCATTGCTTTGCGTGCGGTTGGGTCGGAAGTGTATGTTCTATGGGACTGCTCGGATATTTGGGCACTGGGTATTTCGTGCAATATGTCATGATATTCGATTTTTAACCGCTCGTAATCCCGCACAAGGTGAACCATACGCTTATATAATGTGCGGGGTAAAAAATACGGATTGTTCTTGGTTGGTTGATAGTATCGCAAAATAATCACTCCTTTGGGCAAGCTAGGGATAAATTTGGCAATGATGGACCTTTTGTCATTTTTAACTTGTTCTTCTCCTGTATCACATTTATTTCTTCTGGAGAAAGAACATCGCTGATGTTTACAACGTATAGGCTTTCGTCTTCGCCTGTTTTTGGGTTTTTTACGGTCATGCCTTTTGTTATTTGGTGCCGGCTCCAACGGTTTAAGTCTTTGCCCCGCTCACATGCGCATCTGGCAACGTATTCGTAACCGTTGGATTTTTTGTACATAACAATGCCGTCGTTGCGGCATATATGGCAGTAATCGGCACTCGCTAAAAGCTTTTGCCCAGCAATGTGCTTTTTTCTTGCAATGTGAGCTTCTTGCAGTTTTATTTTTTCATACATTTCAACTATTTCCTTTATTTTTGGCGGAAAGGTTATTTCTATTGCCAGTGCGTTTAATGCGGATAATAGTCGCTGCAGGCTCATTTTGCCTAATATCTGGTGCCATACGGCTATTTTTTCTGTGTCAAATTCTACATTCCATAAATTTCGGATACGTCTTATTACTTGGTTCATTTCGCTATTTGTCATGGTTATAAACCTCCTAGTTGTCCGGCAAATTTAAAGTTTCAAGTGGGTGCGCTGCGCAACCACTTGAATTTTGTTACACAATATCAATAACATCCTCCATAGCGGCATATTGCGCCATTGCAATATCTGTCTGGTTTACACATTTACCACTTGACCAGGGCTGGTTAAGATAGCTTTCAAACTTTATGCCAAATAGTGTTTGCGGACGCAAATACTGAGCCATATTTGGGGTATTAGCCCACTCTAAGTGTTTCTTGTCTATCACCAGCTTAAAGTCATTAGGGGTGAAACCTTCTTTTATCCGGGCGTTAATGTGTTCGCGGGTAGTCTTCGTTGTGGCTCTAAAGTCTGTACCGCATTTGTGGTTTAAGTAATCAATAATTTCCCGATGTAAGGTTGGAGTATGGCTTTTTAATATGGTAATATTGGTACTGGTATTGGTATTGGTATTGGTATTGGTATTGGTATTGGTATTGGTATTGGTGCTTTCATTTGCTTGAGGTTTGGTTATGGTTTGGTCTTCGTCTGCTTCTGGTGTGGTTTTGGATCTGCCACCTTTGCTTCCTATTTGCTTTCTCGTTTCGCGCAAGGCTCTATCTCTGTCGATTTGTCCTTTGATAAGGTCGTAGGTTATTTTTTTAAACCCTGTAAAATCGTTAGAGCCGCCGCTTATTTGTTCTTTAAAAATAGTCAGCAAAATTTCTCCGGCCTCTTCATTTTTTAGTTCCAGCAGTGCTTTTGCAGAATCCTCGTAGATGTTAAACATAATTACCTCCTTGACGTTTTGCATATAACAAGTTACAATGCAGTCGAACTTGTGTTCGTGTTTTATTTGAATGCATTGTAATTCCGATTCCAGAAATTTGCAACACTTATTTTTCTGATTTCAGAAATTTAGTGATACTCACAAAAAATCTACCCTTACATTGTGCACAATGCCAGGCCGCAAAAAAAACTTCCGTCAAAGGAGAGGATTTGATGTTTTACGAAAGGATGAAAGCACTGTGTAATGACCATGAAACAACGATAACCGTTGTTTTAAAGCAGCTTGGGCTTAGTTCATCAAAGGGCACAGATTGGAAAAACGGAACCATTCCTAAAGGAGATATTCTTACAAAACTTGCTCAGCATTTTGGTGTAACAACGGACTACTTGCTGGGTTTGTCAGATAATTCATTTCAAACGGAATTAGAAATTCCTCACTCGCTAAACAATGTTATGATAGCCTTTCACAACGGCGGCCTTGAAGATTTGACCCAGGAGGAAGTAACCCGAATAGCCGAATTTGCACAATTTGTACGTTCACAGCGAAAAAACTAATTGAAAACTACAAAGGTGACTGCCTATGACAAAACTGGAACATTTAGAACAGCAACTTCATGAAAAAGAGATATATGTATACAATTTCAAAATTAGCAATACAAAAAAAGCCATGTGCCTTAGCGATAATGGGCATAAATATATTGCATTGAACGAGCCACTTGTGGAGTCTAAGTCCGAAAAAGTCGCCATCTTAGCGGAGGAGCTTGGCCACTTTGAAACAGCTGCGCTGTATACCATCAAGTCTACATTTAACACACCTATCGCACGCAGCAACCGCATTAAATTTGAGGCCCAGGCCATGCAATGGGCGTACAAACAGTACTTACCCCCTTGGGAAATAAAAAAAGCATTTATCTGCTACCAAGGAGATTATCACCTTATAGCCGAGCATTGCCAGGTTACAATGGAATTTTTAAATGGCGCCATAGAATATTACAGGTCTCATGGGATTGACGTCTATGCCGAACATGTTGTATAATGAAGCCTCGTTAGGAGGAAGTAACAGTGCATAAATTAATAAAAGAGATTGAGCAAGCTCAAATGAAGGCAGAAGTGCCATCCTTCAATGTTGGTGACACGGTTCGTGTACATGGTAAAATTGTTGAAGGAACCAAGGAAAGAATCCAAGTTTTTGAGGGCGTTGTAATTAAACGTCAAAATGGCAGCCTAAGAGAAACATTCACCGTTCGTCGTCTTTCTGGCGGTATTGGTGTAGAAAAAACTTGGCCGCTGCATTCTCCAAGGGTTGATAAAGTAGAAGTTATACGTCGCGGTATTGTACGCCGTGCAAAATTATTCTACTTGCGTGACCGTATTGGTAAAGCTGCTAAAGTAAAAGAAGCTATTTACTCTAAAGCTAAAAAAGCATAAAATGAAGGTCCGCATTGAAAATCCTTTTTTACGCGGTCTTGTAGAATGGGCTTTGACCATTGGGCTGGCACTTTTGCTGGCGCTTGTAATTAGAACATTCCTATTTAGAGTCACTCGTGTTACCGGATATTCTATGGAACCATCTCTTAGCCATGGTGACGTTTTAATTCTTAACAGATTTTCTTATTTGTTCTTATCGCCACGTGTCGGAGATATCGTGGCTTTTCCCTATCCAGAAAACCCGTCTGAATTCTTTATCAAACGGGTTATTGCTGTTTCTGGAGATATTGTTGACTTGCAAGGTAATCAGTTTAGCGTAAACGGCAGCCTGCTTAATGATGATTTTTCTGAAACGCCGGTGTTATCTTCTGGAACAATTGGATTTCCCAGAGGGGTGGAAGAAGGACGTTTCTTTGTACTGGGTGACAACCGCAATGGCAGTAAGGATAGCAGATACGCCTCTGTTGGCACCATCGCAGGGCGAGACATGCTAGGCCGGGTTTTTGTGCGGGTATGGCCTCTTGCATCTTTTGGACGGGTGAATTAAATGAGTGGTGAACTAAATGCATAATGAACAAAGCCATCCAGTGGCGGTACAGTGGTACCCCGGCCATATGACTAAAACCAAACGCATGCTCATAGCCCAAATGGGCTTGATTGACGTTGTGGTTGAAATTTTGGATGCAAGGCTTCCCTTATCAAGCCGCAATCCGGATATTGATAGCTTAGCTAAAAATAAAAAGCGCGTTCTCGTGCTTAACAAAGCCGATTTAGCAAACCCAGATATTACAGCCCAGTGGGAGGAGCACTTCCGTAAACTGGGCTTTTTTACATTGCCACTTAATGCCAAGCAAAACGATAAAAAGAAAAGTGGCATTGCCAAGTTTTGCGACATGCTAAAAGCCATAATGAAAGAACGAGCAGAAAGCCAAAAAAAGCGCGGCCGCATTAATGTGCCCACCCGGGCAATGATTGTTGGTATACCCAATGTTGGTAAATCTACATTTATAAATTTGCTGGCAGGGCGGGCAAGCACCACCACGGCCGACAGGCCCGGTGTGACACGAGGCCGGCAATGGATTAAGGTTGACGCAAGTATAGATTTGATGGATACCCCTGGGGTTTTATGGCCCAAATTTGAGGACATGGACGTAGGACTAAAACTGGCCTTTACCGGCGCAGTATCTGACAATGTGGTAGATACAATAGCTTTGGCAGAGCGCCTGATTAAAACCTTGGATGTTATTGCGCCCGAGGCTTTAGAAACCAGATACAAAGTAAAGTGTAGTAACCTTGAAGATATTGGACAGGCCCGAGGCTTTAAAATGAAGGGCGGCGTTATTGATATTGAGCGCGCCGCAATTATTCTGCTGGATGAATTTAGGGGCGGGAAGTTAGGCCGGATATCATTGGAACAGCCATTATTATAGCAATTAAATTCTAAGGAGAGTGAAACACATGTCAAAAGCATATGCACAAGCAGGTGTTAACATCGAAGCCGGTTATGAAGCCGTTGCCCGCATGAAATCCCATGTTGCAAGAACCGCACGACAAGGTCTAATGGGTGCAATTGGAGGCTTTGGAGGGTTATTCGATTTAAGTGCGCTAAATGTAAAAGAACCTGTTTTGGTTTCTGGAACAGACAGCGTTGGTACAAAATTAAAAATTGCCTTTGACCTAAACCGTCATGATACAATTGGAATAGATGCAGTAGCCATGTGTGTAAACGACATCATTACCCAAGGCGCAGAGCCTCTATTTTTTTTAGATTATATTGGCATAAGCCGGGTTGTGCCCGCCCAAATTGAGGATATTGTAAAAGGCGTAAGTGATGGCTGCGTACAGTCTGGCTGCGCATTAATAGGCGGCGAAACTGCGGAACTACCAGGCATTTATCAAGATGGGGAATATGACTTGGTTGGCTTTGCAGTGGGCGTTGTAGAAAAGCAGAACATCATAACCGGTGCGAATATTGCCGATGGTGATACGCTGGTTGGCATCGCTTCTTCCGGCGTGCACAGCAATGGATATTCACTGGTGCGCAAAATAGTTGCAGACTTGGATTTTGACAAAGTATATTTTGGCGGCGTTACCCTTGCGGATGCCTTGCTTACCCCTACAAAAATTTACGCAAAGCCTATACTTGCGGCCATAAAGGAAGTGCAAGTAAAAGGCATGGCACATATTACCGGGGGCGGCTTTATAGAAAATATTCCCCGCATGTTACCCCAAGGGCTTGCGGCCGTGGTAAATCGTGGCGCGTGGGATATGCCAGAGATTTTTCCGTTCTTGCAGCAACATGGAAATTTGGATAAGGACGAAATGTACAATATTTTCAACATGGGCATAGGCATGGTTTTGGCAGTTGCAGCCGAAAATGCGGAAAAATTAATAGAGATATTGCAAGCACATGGGGAAAAGGCCTTTATAATCGGCCATGTTGCCGCCAATAATGAAAGCAATTTTGTGATGTAGCAGTGGATTGATATGATGTGCTATAATTAATTTGTTTTTTTATTTAGAAGGAGGTAGGCCATGGAAGCTGTAAGACACATTGTAGACAGTAGCTTGTTGGACAGAATCCCATTACCCCAAAGCTTTAAAAATAGACGTGTTGAAATAATAATTCGCCCAATAGAGGAAGACGAAAGTATCGAAATCATTTCAGATGCAGAACTTTTTAAGGCATCCGATTTTTTGATGGAACATAATAAAGAAGCCTATGAGGTACTCGCCAAGTGAAAATAATTTCAAAACAGCAGGTTCTTCAACTTCACAAATCGTTAATAGATAATTTTGGCGGAATAGACGGCATTAGGGATGAGACTTTGTTAGATTCTGCATTGGCATCAGCATTTCAAACATTTGATGGCACAGACATGTTTCCGAGTATAGAAGAAAAAGCCGCAAGACTTGGTTTTGGGCTCATACGACACGCTGTTAAATTGGGTGCATGAACATAAAGCGAGTTAAACGCTTGGTTTACGATGTGCTAGATGTGCGAAAAGAAAAGAGGTCACATGAACATACCAGAAACCACACGCCAACGGTTATTTACGCATATGGGAAACAAAGTTGATGCATTTCTTTCGCAAATAGACACTCGCCTACAAAAATATATTGCTATCTGGCAGCTGACAGACATTTCTTTCCTACCGGCTAAAACGGGCACAGCAAATTTGCTGTTTACCTGCAAATCTGGAATATATGGTGCTTGTGTTTTAAAGATATGTTCACCCGGGCCAGAAGTTGAAACAGAAATTAACTGTCTGCTGGCCTATGAGGGTAGCAGCTACTGCAAACTTTGGGATTATAATTTGCCCGACAATATTCTTTTGCTGGAACAAGTAATCCCTGGCAACCAATTGTGGGCCATATCCGACTATCGGGAAAGGGCGCGGCTTATGGCATCCATTCTAAAGGGACTGCCGGTTAAATATATAGAGCAAGGCCAATTTCCCACGTATCTTTCTTGGATGGAGGGTACCCATCAAAAACTTACAGACATGGGTGGCATGGACGATATACTATTTTTTTTGAACGCCGCAATAGAGATATATGCGGAATTAAAGCAACGCCATCACCGTATTTGCTTGCTGCATGGTGATCTTCACCAGGAAAACATTCTACTTAACGCAAATGGCAGCTACACCATAATCGACCCCAAGGGCGTTGTAGACGACCCTGTAATGGAACCCGCACGGTTTTTGATGAATGAACTCCCATGTGAGGCGGGTAAAATTCGAGATGCAGTTGCCATAATGAGCCCTGTCATCGGCATTTCAAAGAGGGATATTCTTAAAAGCATGTTTATAGACGCGGCACTTATGCATAGCTGGTGCATGGAGGAGTATTTTCCTACTGTAGAGGCATTTGAAGCAGAGAAACAAAATGCTTTAAAAACCTGCAAATTTGTATATGGGCTGCTCCGCAACAACTAACGGAGGCTAGAAAATGGGATACATCGAAGATTTGCGCGCCATCATTGGCCATAGAAGAATAATTTTAAATGGTTCTTGTGTCTTTATCGAAAATGCGAAAGGGCAAATTCTCATGCAGCAGCGAAAATATCCCTATGGAAAATGGGGACTGCCCGGCGGTTTAATGGAACTTGGAGAGTCTACAGAGGACGCGGCCCGGCGGGAAATTTTAGAAGAGACTGGCCTAAAGCTTGGAGAAATATCATTTTTCGGTGTATATTCCGGAAAAAAATACTTATGTACCG
>Ga0136643_10013033_pt1 | contig 12417 bp, 8 predicted proteins | sample TergutLab28metaG_FD_96883 | JGI IMG/M metagenome (GOLD analysis project Ga0136643, IMG submission 96883) | Labiotermes labralis P1 segment gut microbial communities from Petit-Saut dam, French Guiana - Lab288 P1 (version 3) (version 3) | ecosystem: Host-associated > Arthropoda: Insects >...
ACGGTCATAACTCCGTAACCGTCCGAAATCGGACACATGTTTATATGAACTTTTTTGATCACAAAGACCTAGGAAATCACCTCCTGCAGTTATGCCCTAAAGTCGTGAAACACCCTGTATATGTTGTGCACTTGTTGGTCTGGATAGTACATTATTTGTCACTTTACATTGTGCCTCCTACAGGTGTTTCAGCCTTAGCATGATGGATCTCTGTGTACTGCATACAGTGATGCTCTGTGGTGTAAGCACCTACTGACAACACAGGGATAACTCCCCAGAATGAAAATTACCTATCCACATAGATGTTTGTCTGCTGTGATAGACAGACATTCACATGAAATGTATAACATTCATTTGTAATTAGTCATCAATTTAAATATTGTAACAGTTGTAATTGAAAACAATGTAATTTGACTTCACATATGAACATCTGTAACAGAACCTGCCACTGTTATATTCCTTTGTTGGAGACGTCCTTGACAATGGCCATGTGCCGGCCAAAACATGTAGGAGACATATAGTACAGTGAGAAATGATTGACTGTTTTTAATTGTGCAATTGTTTGAGTAAATGCATTATAATCTATATACTGCATGGAACAAAGAAAACATTAAATTTGTTACATTGTGTTCATGGGAACAAGTGTCAAGAACAGCAGAGTTAGTGACAGTCTTCAATGCTTAATAATTTGTGTCTCCTGACACACTTGTTATTTGGGCTTGCATTGCAGATTTCTTATATAATGATTAAATATACTAGGATTTCCAACATTTAATGCACTTAAGCAGTTAAAATAATTAAATAACTGAGAGATGTGCATCAATGTTCCCCCAGCAAAATTATGGGAATGCATGTCAGATGTGACTACAGCAATTGATATAACAGTTGTACGGCATGCACAGTTAAAATGTCAATACTGCCCAGATGTTTGTTGCATGACTCAGGGCATACACATAAAAAACATATAAACTTGAAATATTTCTACAGATGTCTTAAGCTGTTTCACTATTGCAACTGCTTTGGTGCCTTAAATACGCCAATTCATAATTCCCCTAATAATCCTGCGACAGTTGTATAAAGTGCTATTGGAAGATCCTCTTACCAGTGGATGAGGTGATGTTACAGGCGTTCCTGGAGGAACAGGAGGAAGCGTTGGGGCGGGTGTAATATTTCCATTGCTGCTAATATTGTTATTACTACTGCTGTTATTGTTACTACTGCTACTGTTGTTCGCTTGTTGATGATGCTGATGTACTGGCTTCTTCATGGATAAGTTCTCTGCTGTTTCTGTCAGTGGTGATGCTGGTGGCTTAGTGAGATCTTGTGCCCCACACTGGTCCCCCGATCGTCTCCGGGGTCGTGCCTGGACATACATCACAGTATGCTACATACATGTCTAGTTTCTTTGGAGTGAAAGGTTGGTTGTTTGAGTCTCAATGATTGTGTAATCAAATTATTTATCTGGATAAATTGTTAATGGTTGTACATTTATAAATGTGGTAACTTGAAATAACTTTTTAGAACTCCAAAACAATGTCAACTAAAGCAGCTGCCAGATTGACAGAACTGTTAATGTTCAGCAATGATTTTTGCCTGTGAGCTATAACTCCCTATAAGGTTGGTAAAAGGTAGATAGATTGTAACTGTGCTGTATTAATTTGCAGCAGTTATATATCCGTAAAGGATGATACCATTTGGTAAATGAAAGGATGACTGACAGAGGTGTTTGTGTATGTGAAGAAATCTAGTGCAAGCAGCTGAGAATAAGCAGAAAATCTAAGTCAGCGCCTCCCAAAGCATTATAGCTGGAGCTAACATGCTTTGTGAGGACTTTGAAATGCCATAAAAAAAATACATGACACAAGCAAGGGCAACAGAGCTGGGTAGCTTGTGTTCATGGCCAGTATGCTAGGTTAAGCAACTTCCTGTGCAGTTTACCTGTTTTCTTCGAGGCTGGGGTGAGGTGCGGTGGTCAATAGGAGGTGGCAGATTCTCATTGAAGGAGATATGTGGCATGTGTGGGAGCTGTGGAAGTTTCAGAGGTGGTTCATAGTTGGGTACAGAGGATGGTGAGAAAGGAGACAACATTGGCAGCCCTGGTGCCAATGCCATTGCTGGATCAGACGAAGAGAAGTTGCGAGCAGTGGGAGTTGGGCCACCATACAACCCCAGTTTCTCAAGGCTTGATAAAGGTGGTGGAGGAGAAAATCCTGCAGTGTGGGGTGTGGAATGCAGCTGCTGTTGCTGTTGCTGCTGCTGTTGCTGATGCGGATGTTGATGGTGATGCTCCTTCTCTGGTAGGACTTGTTGTTCAGTATGTGCTAGGCCTCTCACCTATAAGTATGAAGTTTAGGCATTACATTACAACTGTGCTAGTAACAAATCAGCTGATTCTTCAGTTTTGATTTAATGTAATTAATACAATGTTAGGAAAGGGTAAAAAAAATTGAAAACATTTCATTTTTAATAATTTTTGCTTTTGTCTTGGACACAAAGTTCTCTCACTTGTTTTACCATCTACATTCAATTATGCTGTTTCAAATGCTGTGTCATACAGAATCTAAGAAGCTGGGTGTATGGCTATAAATGATCAGTATTTAAGCATCTGGCAGCAAAGAGTATGGTATCGTACATGAATTAAAAGCACACAGATTTAAGGAAAAACACAGTAATGTCAGGGCAAGAGGCAACATGGCATAGGTTTGAACCATGTACCATTATTTTTTAGGTGCGTTATTATTTATTGATACTGTCAATTACCATAGTTGAAAAAAATGAGTACAGAGTGTTGGTGGATTGATAGTGACAAGGGAATACTGCAGTACTATGAGGAAAACCTAGACCATTGCCACAAGCACCTGCATCACTATATACCACTATATACCCTGATCACTATAATCTCCATTGTCTTATCAGCCTAATATTTGATGACTAAAGTACCCCCTAGGTTGAGTTGAACTTCACTGTGAATATTTACCATAGTACCACACACACACATGCATACACCATAACTTTTTTAACTGTTTTTTTGTATTGTGAGATTTTTAATGATATTTGAACTAATGTCCTTATTAGCCTCTAAGGTCATGCCAATTAAAACTAACATAATATCCATAACATAATTGTCTACAAATACATAAATTAATAACTTCCTCTTTTCATCCTAATATTGAACACTTCTGATTAAGTGCACAGGTCCTTTCTATGTATTTCATATTCCATTCTGTCAACTGTGGTTAGGCTTGTGAGACCACTGTATTTAAGCTCCTAGTTGCTGTTAAAAGAAAACCAATATTTTCTGGGTGCTATTATACTCCATGCTAGTCAGACATCCATCTGCCAATTTTGTAATGACATCAATATCATTACTAAAACTGCTAATGTAAGTCTGTAATGAGTGTTAGAGCTCTGTGGTTGCTAGCTGACAGTCATCATTTAAACCATCTGGCTACATTGTCCCAAATTATCAGCTACCATCGACCAATGTAATTCAGAAACTAACCACCTATATCTGGGGTCACAACACTGATGTATGGTGTTTGAGAGAGTACCTATTACAGCAACCAAGTGGCTTAGCTCTATATGTCAAAAATCTTATCACTTTATTTTAAAAAAAACAGATAAAAAAAGCCCGTTTCATTGAATTTATACTTTGACTGTGTATATACGTCTGTAGAGCTCAGTTGAAACCTGATGGCACACAGTGACACACGGTAGGGGAAGTGAAGGGGAAACATGCGAGTGGAGTGGTAGCCAGTGGTCTTGCACTCTGCCTCAGAACATGGTGTATCCAGCATTACTACCGCTGATGCGCACACCTCGGCTGCCAGTAGTTGACTGAACTGACCCCCCCCCCTCCCCCCACCTCCGGCCAGTTTAAATGGACTCGTCCGTTTCGCTGAAAGACCAAATCTGGTTTCTGTGCATGTGCCATCACGTTTCAAACATGCTCTACTGTGTTAATTGAAGTTAGTAGTTACTTCAATGCTTACAAGTGGGGTTACAAGAGTAAAAAAGATTTAATTCTAAATAACTTGCTTAAGTACTCGCTGTCTTAAAATTCCACACACTGATAAGCATAGGACAGCATGAAAAACACTTCTGAGGCAATTTTAATTACAAAACAACATTTTCTGATTGGGGGGAGGGAAGAATTGTACTTACTCAAACCCAAGATAGGAATTTTTTCTTAGTTGTGCCATTTTCCAAAACAACTCTAAAAATTTAATCCTAAGTACACTACTGAATCAAATACACCCTCAGTATTTCTAATACAAAACTAATATAGGCAATATTTATGCCGATCATAAGACAAAAAATGTCCACAGACAAGCACAAGGGCACAGTACCCTCTAACTGAACTAATTTAATGTCAGAGAAAACATGATAAATCTGCCAAAGGTACTACTTCTCTTCGAACTTTCCATCTATATGCATCTGTTCAACACAACTAAATTAATTGCTTTTCACAGCACAACTATAAATGTAAATTACCTGTAAGGACTCAGCAGCCTTTATTAAAGATGACAGTTGCTCTTGTACAACACTGATTTCGCCTTTGTACATAAAATCCACAATTGCTTGTACTTCCCAACCCCTGAGATCTTTTAAAACAATGACTGGATGCTTGCAAGGGTTTTCTGAAAATATCCTCTGGAAATAAGGGCTGCAACAGACAGATGTTGTGTGAGACATGAGCAGGATCCAGATTACATTCATCTGGGATGAGTATGCATCTAACAAACTACATAACAACACACCCCAGAAGACTACTGTCTTAAAGAGACAATGTGCTTCAAAGAAATACACATAAACAGTAAATCTGCACCTAAAAATTCAAATGCACTTTTACATGCAAAGATCAGAAAATTACACCATATGAAATACTTGAACACAAAACCTGTGGGATATGTTCTAGGCTTTATGTATGAAATGTACAGCACCATTTATATGGTGAGATTTTATCTGTCCAGTCATTTACCTACATGCATTATTCATCTGTAAAATTACTAAATGGGGTTCCACAAAAAAAAACGTATGTTAATAGATTCTGGGAGGCAGGGAAATTCTTGTACTAAAAGTGTCAGACAGATTTAGTTTTAATGTGTAACAGTATTATGTACAAAATTCAATCCAGGCTGGATCTTTTTCCTTGCAAAACATCATACGAAAAGAAACTGGTACATTATACAAAAACAGTTGAACTTACTGCAGTAAAAATTTAGGACTTTGGGATGTTATACTTTGTCAACTGGTAGAGTTACCATCATTTTGGGAGAGCAAAGTGCCTCCTCCAGAATGTCAGTAACTTTCATCAGTTGAGACATGGTAACATCCCAGAAGAGTTGCAAGTTCACCAAAAATATCTATATGTGCATTAGTTTAAAAAAAAAAATCTAATCCACTGTTGTCAGAGATCAATTTAAATAAAAGGAGTCATTTTAAAACGATTTTTTGTTACATATGCAGCATCAAATTGAGTAAAGACAGACTAACCTGCAGGCAGAGAGTACGACTTTGTGTGCTCTCACGCTGGTCTCCTCACACACTAGCGTGACATCCACCAATGTCTCACTCTGCAGCAAGGTGTCAAATGCATTTAGGATATGATTCTGGTGATTGTTCCATCGCAGGCTGTACTGTGGAGTCGCCATGGCTGCTCTCAACTCTAGTGTAGCACACACACACACACACATCTTAGTGTGTTACACTTAGAATTATCTGTATCATATGAGACACTGTTTGTGTATATTCCAATTTTATTTGATGTTTTTGCTTCTTTTAAGCTACGTGTTGGGATAGGCTACAGCTGTCAGTGCCCATTGGAACTAGGTGGCTCCAGGGTTAGTCTGAATACAATGTCAAAGATAATGATGATACTCCTACTGAGAAATGAACCCAATTTATTCATTTCCTACTCAGTCAGTTTACATGACTCAATTACATTGGCTGATGCTATATTCCTCCCTGAATCCTGATTCAGAGGTCTAGCAAAGAGTACACAATTCAGCTGTGTACCATTCCACTAGACCTGGCCTCCAGATCATGATTCACCACTGCCATAAATGTTATTAGGATGACCAAATCAAGGAGGATGAGATGGACAGGGCACACAGCATTCCTTGGACAGATTAGAAGTGCATATGCAATTTTAGTCACAGAGGTTTCTTTAGGAATCGTTTAACAAAAAGCTGCATATATTTGTCTAAACACTTTGACAAATTTTATCTTATTAATTTAAAAGATCATTTATGTTTGTTTGAAAGTGCATATCTGAAGTAAAGAATAATTTATCAGCATAAGAAATACAACACAACTAAATTTTGTCACAATTTCTGTGCCTTGTTTTCCTATGTGGCCACTTACCAGGAGGTTTACCTACCAAAATTTTATGCACATTTGTTCCATACATAGTAAATTTTAGCAGTACTAGGCACAAAACAAAAATTAATATCTTCAATGAATTTCATGGCATAAACTAAGCAATATTTCCACATTTGTTGGCCAAGAAGGCAAAGTACAGCAGACATGATCAACACTGCTGCACATAACATTCTGTGTGTGTGTGTGTGTGTGTGTGTGTGTGTGTGTATATATATATGTAAGAATGAGCATAATGAATTGAGTGTCCTTTGTTTAAGTCCAATAGGTCCTAATATTTTATTGGTAAAATATCTTCTACAAACATTCTATATACAATTACTAACTAAAGTCCAACAAAATGCATGTGGCTCACTGTAAGGTGGATGTACTCTTGAAATCACAACTACATTAAGCACATTTAATATTTGTCTGTATGTAATCCTCAGTCTTACACTGGCCAGCCATAAAGTCCTGTGTAAAAAACTGAATTTTCACAGGACCACATTCATGCAATTCGAATGAGGCGATGCAATCAGATGTTTGAATGCAAATTTAATATTGTGTTGTGACTTTTTATGTACATACAAGTTATGACAGTTAAACACTGTACTCAATAATGATTTTAATATTCCAAGTTTTAATCAATATTCATATTGTATATATGTAGCTCACTACTATGTGCTATACATACACGAGCTGCAGTTTCTAATGATGTTACACACCAGAGTTTTATACATTTTTCCTTGTATATTTGGTTTCTCCCTGAGGGTGGCCTACAGAGGCCCAAAATCTGGAGATCATATACATAATAATAAGTGAACTGACTACAAGTGAATTTTGTTTGACTTTTGTTAGTAACAATCTAATGCACAGAAAACGTGAAAAACAATTTTGAATAAAACTTAGTTAAATCATTAATCATTTAAATATAAAACCATATGGATTTATTAACACCTAACTGAAGGAATGAGGGTATTATCATTCTTAACCTTGGAACTAGATAGATGTGAGTAATGTAATGCCCTGACTGCTGTACCTCCAAGGTACGAACCTTGGGGCACTCCAGTGTCAGTCTGAACATTTTAAAAAGGAGAAAAATTTCTTTTCCGTGCCGGGAATCGAACATTGGTCCAGCCAGCCCAAAGCCTAGTCACTGTACTGGCCATACTTCCAGTTAAAGACATCAACATAGTGTCCTTAATTTGATAATGACACCTAGTTTGATTGAAAGTTACAAATTAAATAATTGTCAGTGTTGAAATGTAAGGAAGCTATGAAACATGTCATTGTCCATGTAAGAATCATGCTGTTAGTAAAATAATTTGCTGTTGTGTGTATTAATGTTTTATAGAAATCAATATGCAACATTTCTCAATCACAGTGTTCAACAACTGGGGAAAGCTATGCATCCAACAGCCAATTATGCATTTCTAAAAATGCCAACCTCCTCTTAACATCACTTTCTGAAGGAAATGCTAAAATCAAATGCAGCAAACAATAACAATAAACTTACTTAATTTTAATGCACTAAAATTTGTAGATGGAAAGAAACATTAAAATATCATAGCCCAACCAACTTCTAACATCTGTTGATCATAATGAGTATTAATTTTTTTTTATGTGCAATCCAGTTGCCATATTGTGTGATAACACTAACTATAAACTCAAAACTACATTTTAACAGTTGCATGTGCTTAGTGAAATATTTAGTTTTCCCTCCAGCTTTTAGTTCTGAAAGTTGCTCCTAGAGAGCAGAAGCATTCACAATAGAGGTGCACTAGTTAACATTTCCATACACCCATCAATAGTTATTTCTTGTTTTGTATCAGTTCTTAAGGACATGAACAGAAAAGGCAATTATGAAACAAGTCTAGTATATAATGTCACACTATACAAGCTGTTATAATATACTGAATTATGATATTAAACTCATACTTGAATACTATTTCAAGTGCTAAATAAAATTCACACAGTTTTTAGTAAGATCACATGAAAACCATTTATCTGGTGCTGATAAAAATAATAACCAGTAACACCTTCAAACTATTCGTGTTTTATATGATTCTGCTTTAAGAGTTTTTAATAAATATGAAATTCAAAGTCTCACATGTTTGCAAATTAACTTTTCTAATAAAAACTTCAAATCACATTTTTCTTTCAACACTCTTAACACGCAATGTCTCATAACTGAATGCTTTTATTCTGCGATGACAGCCTAACATGTGGTACCTAAAAAGTTAACAGAACACAATCTGTGTACAATTCCCTAACTAGAATATTTTCAGTAACATATTCAATTGTAAATGTTAGAATATTTTTAAAATGAGTTGGGCACCTGTAAATTTAAATTTACCATAGCACAATTTCCAAATCTGTAACAGGTCTGTAAGATGTCTCAGGTAACATCAGGACACATAATTACAAACTACAACACATATCAACTTTGAGCTGCAATACCTGAAAAGTTTATTTATTTTTCATTTTCATTTTTTTCATTTTTATTGCCGTGCAATACAATACCAATTCTTATTTAAAACCAACAATTTGCACAATACTCTTAAAATCTTAAAATCACATTTCAAGTTTTACATTAAAATAGGCTTAAATTCCTCCTACATGTTTCGATCCCCATGCGGGATCATCCTCAGGGAGTATGCACTATGTCGTGAGTGAAGTTACTAAAACAAGTTATTTTTATAGGTTATCTGGTAGCATGCATATTCAGGTAATGCCTATGGAGTCTGGCTTATGCTTATCACCCACTATGGATGCCTTAGTAGTGTTATTTATTATTTTCATATCTCTGGCCTGCAATATTAATCACCAGGGGTAAGAAAATAAATGTCCACATTAACAAATAATACAAATTAATAAAATTAATAAAATTCACTTTACCTTCTTTTGCCCCATAAATTATTCTTCCCTCATCACAGACTTCTGCTTCATAACTTGTTATGATGTGTTACCTCACCTGAAATAAAAATATACGAGACTGTAACACACGCGTTGGAAACGGGGAAGAAAACCGGGTGCTCTGAATCCAACACATCATTTCACAGAATCCATTAAACACTTCACTATTTCAACTGAACAAAATCAGAAAGTAAAACAAATGCTGAAACTGTAAACAATTCTTCGGCGTCGTCACTGGTGTAATTCACGCTAATCTGTAAGCACTGCTTCATTTATTTTAAGCGCACGTCGTGAACAACGCTGTAAGACCAGACTACTGCACCAATGAGAATCATATTTCGGCTTCTCCCGCAGCATTTAACACCGGTGTACAAATATATTTTCCACCATGCAAAGTATATTTGGTTTCATTTTCATTCGCGAGATTCAAATTACGCGATCGAGCGAAAATTTGAATTTGTTCCATTTGCGTCGTATGAAACTCGAATTATTATTATTTTATCTTACGCCGATATGAAAACACTTGAATGTCGTGTATCGGTTTATTCAAAATTCAAACAATTTTGAACGTAGGAATGCATCAGATGCTAACAATTAGCACTGCGATGAGGGTGGGGCATATAATATAAGAAGAGAAAATAAAGTGTCCGTGCGCACGCGACTTCTTACTCATTTTTGAGTTCTATTATTCACTAATCGCTTATGAATGTACCACTCGCACTTCCGTCACTTCGCATGTTTTGATGGAATAACTCGTCATGCACATGTGTCAACTGATTTTACAAGTCTTGCATTATTCTTGAACAATTACAGAAATAAAATTTTATGCCTATGTCAAAATTTTTTAATCTGATAGGCTGTAAATCACGAGTTGGTGACACTCCACAAACCCCCCCCCCCAGGTTCTTATGACGGTTGCTATCTTCTGTCTTTCTTGTGGTAACTTCTGGCCATGTTTGTATTTAACGTCACTCAAAGCTATATCTGGCAACATCTTATTCCGGCTCACTTCACATCACGCGAAGACACTAATTAAGATTTTTTTTTATCTAACATGTCACTGTCGATACGTCAACAATGCGCACTTGCTTAACACTACCTCCTGTTCGTATCACACATGATATGTCGTGAATTTTACCTCGCACACAAGACGCCTGCTCTTCAAAAATATGGCAGCCAGCAATGAACGCATAATTCCCGGATCCTTCGTTAATGAATCCGATTAGACAAAGCTTCGGAGCTCTCAAGAACGCTTGCGCTGAGTCGGAGGAAAAACCAAGTGTATTTAAGTAAACAATAGACATAAATGGGATTTCCAAATCCCTGTGCCGAAAAAAAAAATAATAACAAAGAACCTGTCACCATCATACGCGATTCTTCGTAGCACATGATCACCATGATGGCGCTTACCTGACAAGTGAATTGCTTGAACGATATCACAGATAAATTGTAGAAAATCACGGAGGCCACGACACATTTGAAATTGGAACACATCACAACATAACCCGTAACTACAAAGCAACCTGCCTCCACCGCACGCCGCGGTGCACTCTCTCCCCCGGACCACGGAGAGTCGTGAAAGTGCGGACGGAAAACACAGGGATTCGGATAAATATGTGCATGACGGAGAGGGTGTAGGGGAAGGGGGGAATTTACATCAAGGACTTGAGCGAGAGTGTGTGCCAAATGAAAGTTTGCAATTGTGTCTGAGATTTGTAGCAAACAGCAAATTATTTGCGGTGTAATAAAGGAGGTATACGACATTTCTTGCCATTCCTGTGCCCCGAGGCCTGATCAATAACTCTGTTCGGAAGCAGTACGAGAATCAGTGGACCGCAGGGTTTGGATGTGCCGCCGACTTGCTCACATGGCTTCCTCCAGCGAGACCCCCTCCACCCCCTCCCCTATGGCCTCGTCACCCCCACGTTAAAGGATGTACCTGTTCCCTCTCACTCTACCACGGCTCTTGCCCCCACCACCACCAGGTCCAGGTATGTGAGGCGAACTTACTGAAGTAGAATGTCTAATTCCTTTTCTTTTTGTGGGAAACAATAATTTTTGCACGCGTGCCTCATTGTGCACCAAGAAATGGTGTAAGGCTGACGGTTTAATCATATTCATATCTTAGATTTCTTTATTCCTCTTTCTGTTGAATTTCTGACACTTAAAGTACTAATAATGTGTACGCGTTCCTGTTAAAACCTCTTTATATAAATTGATTTATTTATTTATGGTTTATTTAACGACGCCTCCGGTATCTCCGATGCCTTCGAGTGACATAATTAAATGATTATCGTGACAGAATAAAACCGAAATTCTCGGAGAGAAACCACTCCCAGTGCCATTTTGCCCACCACACATCTCACACTGATTAGTCAGGAATCAAACATGGGCTACTGTGGTGAGAGGCCGGCGACTAGTCGCCTGAACCTTGAAGGCTATAATGAATCTAAATCACATTTAAGGAATCATTCTTACGTCACAACAAACAATTATTATCCATTATAAAGTTCAACTGTTCGTGCGAGAATTAAGCGAAACACCTAAGTACAATCAAGGCACAAAATTCGATGTTCCTGTGTGTGTAAAATTGAGGGTACGTGTAGTAAACACGAAACTTTAAATAGTTGAATTCTACCCCTGCATTTTAAAACTCACGTGTAAGAATCGACCATCTAAGTCTGCAAAACAGTGTTAGAGACGGAATGAGTTGGAGGTAAGAAATATTCCACTTTCCCATCAGGCATGTGCCTTCTTTTTATAACACATCAAATTTGTTTAATATAAAAGATAAAATTAAGAACAATTGTTTAAGGTTGTCGCTTCTGCTCAAGTTCGTCTGTCTTTCAAGGAGTTTAGAAGATTCTGAAGTAAATTTTGACAAGCGCCTGTCTGAATACACTCTGCGTGAGAGAAAAACAGGCTTGTACACGTGTACTGTACACGTGTTCACACGTAAAAATTTAATTGGCATGAGGATCACGCGAGTGTTAATTTATAATATGTTAGTTGAAATGGTGACCGCCTCTGTGGTCTAGTGGTCAGAGTTTCTGGCTACAGATACAGAGGTCCCGGGTTCGATCCCCGGCGCTACCAGATTTTCTGAGTAGTAGTGGGTCTGGAACGGGGTCCACCCAGCCT
>Ga0136643_10013036_pt1 | contig 12415 bp, 5 predicted proteins | sample TergutLab28metaG_FD_96883 | JGI IMG/M metagenome (GOLD analysis project Ga0136643, IMG submission 96883) | Labiotermes labralis P1 segment gut microbial communities from Petit-Saut dam, French Guiana - Lab288 P1 (version 3) (version 3) | ecosystem: Host-associated > Arthropoda: Insects >...
TGCGGCCGGGGCGTGCTGCTGACCACTCACCCCCTTCTAGTGCCGCGGTCGTGGAAGAGTAGAGCTGTACCTCTACCCACCCTCTGGGCCACACCGGGCCTGTAACGGGAACACTTTACTTCACTAACGAATTATTTTTTTCAATTCGCTTATTGAACGATGCAGTGTCGCCTGAACTGCTACAGCCACTTCAACAGAGCTGAAGAGTTACGTTTTATTTTTCTGATAATGTGTGGTGCAGGCAGTACTGTGGACAGAACTGTTTGGTAGTACACTTTATACGATCCGTGATACGTGCGTTAATCGAACGTATATATAGTCCTGCACACGGTTCTACTAACATCAGTTTTTAATACAGTGCAGTCCACATGTTTCGACCAACTATGTAGCCATCATCAGGGATGTAAACTATAAAGAGTAGATAGTTAAAAGCATTAAATTAAATGATAAAAACACAAAATATATCAGAACCACTGCCAGGGTGTAATTACAGTCATATGAGCCAGTGGTTTAGAAGTACATAAATGTGACTTATTGTGCTACTATTGGTGAATGGTGTCAGTAGAAGGTTCAGTTAACTTGTGGACTGTACGGTGTGCGGCAAACCGCGACAAGTGACTTGGCTATTACCAGGTAGTGGGCACGTGACGATAGGTACAGCTGTTGTATATGGTCTGTTGTAGTTAGAGTAGGAAAGAGGCTGAGGGTGTTGGACACTGGGTGAAGAGGAAGACATTCGGACATGAGAGGGCTGGAGTGACAGAACACTGGGAGAAACTGCAGATTGCGAAGCTGCACCTTTTATACTGCTGCCCATATAGCATTAAGACGATCAAATCAAGAAGCATGTGATGGACAGGGCGTGTGGCACGTATGGCAGGAGAGAAATGCATACAGGGTTTTGGTGGGGAAACTTGAAGAAAAGAGACCGCCTGGAAGACCTATACGTAGATGGAAAGATAATATTAAAAAATAAATGAGATGGGAGGGCGGTGACTGGATTGATCTGGCTCAGACTAGGCAGAAGTGGCAGGTTTCTGAGTTTGCAGTAATGGAACCTCGGGTTCCGTGAAATGCGGGAAATTTTTCTACTAGCTGAGGGACTAGCAGCTTTTCAAGAAGGACTTTGCTCCTTGGGGTCAGTGACGAAACAGTTGTTCCATATTTCTACGTATTATTTTCGTCCTGACTGCCATTTCAAACGCTAGGAACTGTTTCATACACAACTTCTTATCACTCTGTGGTTTCAGATTTTCGCCGCACAGCTGACAGAAAACCCGAAGATATTATGAAATTTACTTCATACGTTTTGCCGCTGTGTTCGCTAGACACGCAATGTGCAGTTATTACAGCGTGAAGTAAAATTACTTGCAGCTAGATGTCTGATTCATATGGAAATGACCAAGTGCACATTAACATCGCACAAGGGGCTACGCGACTTCCAGGGTCGTACTGGACGAATAAATGACGAGCAAAATATTGAAGGTGCTGCTTGGAGTCGAACACAGTCCTCAGTGTGTCTGAGCTATCGGGGTGCCTATATCGTACCTTGCTGTAGCAAGTCACTCCTCTGGAGACTAAGACTAGCCTGCGTTGTACATACAAAACTGCAGTCCGTACCGCGCAGTAAACACTCTTCGTCTCTGTTACACAAACCAGTCAGTTAATGCTGTATAGGGAAATAATCGCTGTTTGTTCTCAGATCCACACAAAACACATTAATACACTGTGTGGGCAGAACGTAGGATTGTGAATGTTAAATTGGTGGTACATACAGTGACCACTGGAATTCAAATGGCTAACTGTATGTATGTCTGTGTCTGCTGGTAGTTAGACGATTTATGCATGAAGCTGACGAGTGTGCTGCCGACAGCTCCCTGAATGCTAGTTGACACTGTATTGTGAACAGCTGAGCAGTTGAGTGCGGTCAGTGCCTGTTGGAGCGCGGCCAGTCCCAGACGTGTATTTAAGCCAGTCCAACTAGTGGAGTGCGTCTCAGTATCTGTCGTGATCCTGTCGAGGAAAAAGTCACACGTCTAGCCTTTAGACCCACAAATCCGGATGTGTTACTGAGTGGTAAATGTTATAAAGGCCAGCGACAAAATAAAAAAAAATGGTTACTTATGACATCACGTGTCATAAGTAACCAATTAACCAGCTCCATAGAGCAGAGGGCCATTTTCGAGATGCTAGTAGTTCCTCAGCCAGTCAAGTAATTTCTCACGTTTCATGGAACCCGAATGTTCATTACCGTCTTCACAACATCCCGCCATTTGTTTTTACCCGGAACCAGATTAATCCACTCCACGTCCTTCCTGTTTATTTCTTTACTATCCGTAATAATATTTTTCTCCCATCTACTTTCAGATCTACCAAGTCGTCTCTTCCCCTCCGGTTTCCACACCAAAACCCTACATGCATTTCTCTTCTCCCCCACAACTGATGTTCCAATCTATATAATTAGTACCCTATGAGAAAGTGAATATTTTTTAATCCCAATATTTGGGAAATTATAAAGTGAGGAGATGCGGTGACCTGTGAGGTCGTGACTACTGCATCAAATTTCATAAAAATATGTTCACTTTTTCTACAGTTATTATGGGAGCAACACGGACACAGGACATGATTGTGCTGTACACGATGGTGGTTGTGAACTGCAAGCCAGGATGATCATTTTGCGAAATTTGGTGTTCTCAGAACTGTGGAAATTAAGTTTAGGTTTTTGTGAGATGTGACGCCATGTAAATGCGGTTGCCATAGATCTGAAGAGCCGTGCTGTCTTCATCTGCATTATTTCCCCTGATATTGCTACCCTCTACCGAACTGCATGGCTTTACGCCCCGGAACACTGTAACTGCCCATAAGCATTCAGTTAGTGCTGTACATGTTTGTCCCTTGCTGTGTAGAACGTGTGGCGATAGATCTGCGCCATATTTTGGTGTAAAGGCCGTTTCATATAATGAGCGTTGAAGCACTGTAATTTTCCTACAGTGATGGTAAGCTTGTTGACGTCTACTGTGTATGTTTATAGCTGAACGTCTATCGTATGCTTTATCTATGATCTCCTGATCCCTGCGTTCCAACTTGTGTCACAACGCCATCTGCACGTCACTGCATACAGCTGTGCTGAAACTTGTCCAGCTGTCTTCGCCTTTGATTTAACTATATTGACTTTATTAGCCCTTCAGAGGCTCAGAATTAACTAAATTACATGTAAATATCCAGTCCGTACCGCGCAGTAAACACTCTATATATCTGTTACACAAACCAGTCAGTTAATGCTGTATAGGGAAATAATCGCTGTTTGTTCTGAGATCCACACAAAACACATAAATACACTGTGTGGGCAGAACGTGGAATTGCTGAATGTTAAACTGGTTGTACTGTACATATAGTGACCACTGGGCTTTATAAAAGCTTAAGACGCTGTAGTTTCTGCCTGCAGCAGCAGTGCAACGCACCGCATTGTGCCCTCGCAGTGTCTTTCTGTGTTTCACTTGATCCTCGCAGTAAACAGAGAATGTTTTCCGAAGCAGCAGTAAAGGACTGGTGTCTAATGTGATCTGATGTGTTTTCTTTACAAGCGGAATTTTTCTTTTCCAATGTTGTTAAGATTATTTTCAGTTTTATGTATGTATGAATGAATGAATGTATGTATGTATATATGTATGCATGTAGGTATGTATGTATATATGCATGTATGTATGTGTGTGTGTGTATGTATGTATGTATATATGTATGCATGTATGTATGTATATATGTATGCATGTATGTGTGTATGTATGTATGTATATATATGTATGTATGCATGTATGTATGTATACCCATATGTATGCATGAATGTATGTATGTATATATGTATGCATGTATGTATATATGTATGCATGTATGTGTGTGTGTGTGTGTGTGTGTGTGTATGTATGTATGTATGTACTGGCTAACAAGCTTATAGTGACATAATATTTATACGAGGCATCCATTTTCACAGCTCTGATACAGTTCAATGTCAGTGTGGTTCAAAATACGCCTTTAGTGTACCACAAAGAGCTGTAATTATGTTCACCGGGACAGTTTTGTGCAGTGTGCCTGTAACGTGTTGTTTGTCTCCATACTGATGCGGTAATTCTCCGAAACACTCCATTAGCTTTGTGTATTAAGTCAGAACATGCTGCCCGCTTTGTTTTGTCGTGTTACCGTCACGACAAACGGCGTTCACTGAAGGGCCGAGTGTTTTCTGTGCGGTGCGAACTGAACTTGGGGCAGACTTAAACTGCCTAAAGCAGAGGCACATCCAACCTGCAGCACCACTTACCGTTTTATGACAAGGCACATTCCCCTGCAGTCTGTGAAGTTCAGGTCCCCGCTATCTTCTCTGTAGGCCTTCTTCTACTTCACGCACAGCTCAAACGTCTGTCTGGAGACGTCCTGTGGCCTCGCTCTTCTTTCTACACAAAACAGTTAATTAAAATAAAACGACAGTCAGTTCAGAGGGAAGACCTATCTATCAGCACGGAGCACAGAATGATTTGATTCAGAAAGCGAACGCGTTGATATCGCACGCAGCAACGTAGGAAGGCAGAGCGCTGTACTGCCTGTGACGGTAAATATTGTCCGTCAGATCTTGTTGGTCGGCTGTTCAACGACGCTGTCAGCAGATCATAACATATGGCTTTTTACGTAAATAGTCTTTATCTTATACAAATATGTATTTTTATAACGTGCAAAAATGGCTACAGGTATATTTGCTGGCCACAGGAGAAGGGAGGAGATGCAAGGCGAATTTTACTTTATCGCTACTGTACAAACGTAAAACGTACTTTTCTTGAAGCTCACTTACAACTCAGATTTCTGCATGGCTGTTCATTGTACGTACAAGGCAGCAGATGGCATGAAAACTATTGCTAGCTGTTGTTCCGTTGTGTCCTTGTACTGGTATTGTGCATTCCATTGCTCTTATACTCATGTATTCTGCTGTGTTCATGTATCCATATTGCGTATACTGTCTCGTTCTTTTACCAATACTGCCGGTGACGTAGCGTTCGTGTACTCTTCGTTCCGGTCCATTCCGTCGCGTTCTGTCAGCACAGTACAATATGTCGTCAAACAGCGCTGCCACCTACCGTAGGCGGACGCAACGATACCGTAACAACGGTGCAGTAACGATGATAGCTTATAGCAAGTGGACAGATCTTCGCCCTTCTTTAGTTTGAAGTGAAATGACACAGTGGTTAAATGATACAAACTTACACACTGGCAGTAGTCTACTGTTCATTGCTCTATTGCGCACAGTTGGCAATATTATTCATTGCTCTGTTGCGCACAGTTGGCAATGTTATTCATTGCTCTGTAGCGCATATTTGGCAGTACTGTTCACTGCTCTATTGCGCACAGTTGATAGTAATTTTCATTACTCTGTTGCGCACAGTTGGCAGTACTGTTCATTGCATTTTTGCGCACAGTAGGCAACATTATTCATTGCTCTGTTGCGCACAGTTGGCAGTACTGTTCATTGTTCTTTTGCGCACAGTAGGCAACATTCATTGCTCTGTTGCGCAAAGTTGGCAATGTTATTCATTGCTCTGTTGCGCATATTTGGCAGTACTGTTCACTGCTCTGTTGCGCACAGTTGGCAGTACTGTTCATTGATGTTTTGCGCACAGTAGGCAATATTATTTATTGCTCTGTTGCGCAAAGTTGGCAATGTTATTCATTGCTCTGTTGCGCATATTTGGCAGTACTGCTCACTGCTCTGTTGCGCACAGTTGGCAGAGCTGTTCACTGCTCTGTTGCGCACAGTTGGCAGTAATTTTCACTGCTCTGTTGCGCACAGTTGGCAGTACTGTTCATTGCTCTTTTGCGCACAGTAGTTAATTCAGTATACTCTGTACTGAAACATCGGAATACTTTCATGATGACCAAGTTAACACAATATTGAGCTGCTTCTTCTGTACAAAGCTCTGTTTCCCTGCAATGTGACAGTTACTCGGGTTTCTGAAGGCTCACTATAACGCTCCAATGCCCATGTGTCCGTACAGCCTCGTTTTCTGTGTTCTGTGGCCTTTTCAATTCATTCATGTCTGCTAAACTACATGCAAAATGAACCCAAATAAACGCCTGATCAAGGTAAAAACTGTCAACTATGCCTCTGCCATTCCTCAGTAAGTACTGCAAGATGACAAATCCGGCCTCAAGTTGCTTCACCTGCCCAGGTTGTTTGTGAATGACTTGCCTAATGATTGCCGGACACAGACCGAAACCTGCCGCTAATAACGTCGGCAGCAAGTAGCGGAAGGTGTGACACTGTCGTGTGGCTTACAGAGATGCTGCATACGTGTTACTGGCACTGCAGCAGAGTTTGTTGTACTGTACGAGGTACACACGAGAGAACATGGCCATCCTACGGTAGGTTGGTCGTTAGGGTGGATGAAACCAGAAATATGCAACATTTTCTGTGGGAAGTACTCATGCAAAGCGGTCACTCGGAAGGTAGGGACGGTCGTGAGAGGACATTGTTTAACAGAAACACAAGGCAGTGAACTGTGAGAGTTAACAGTGCGGTCTGCTGGGGTGTGATGTGCTGCTTCCATCTGTATGTGCGGTGCAGTGCGGCCTCCAACAAGACGGCAGTCTGAACATCAGCCTACAGAATATCACGATGTGTAGGCACGGCACGGCCAGCACACTGTCTGCGGACAGTTTTGTTACGTGGCAGTTATTTTCGACATCGGCGGTCCATCTGGACACATCAAGACGTACCGGCAGCAGCTGGCAGCAGGCAGCACACAAGTACTTTTGTTCTTAATACGCCTTGTTACGAAATGTCGCAGTTGACATTCAACAATACATCACTTCTGCTTGGTATTTTTAAAAACAGTTTTTAAAAAACAAAAACTTTTTGTTTTTTAAACGCGCTTAGGCAATTTTGTAATTGTCACACTTTACATACATTTTAATTGTCGACTTTTGGTATTTATTTTCTGTCTATATTCATATACTTGTGTCCCAACCTGATGATGACCCGAGTTCAGGGTCGAAACTGGTTGCCACGTAATAAAATGGTTCATAAAGTGTGTGTTGGTTGTGACTGGAGATCTTCTGGGTATTGTGGCTGTGACACGAACGGCGATGTTTCATGTAAACATTCACTTGCAGAACTTCAAACGGAACAAGTAACAACACTTTAAATCCCAGTGGTCACTATATGTACCGCACAGTGGTCACCATATGTACCGCACAGTGGTCACTATATGTACCGCACAGTGGTCACTATATGTACCGCACAGTGGTCACTATATGTACCGCCAGTTTAACATTCAGCAATTCCACGTTCTGCCCACACACTGTATTTATGTGTTTTGTGTGGATCTCAAAACAAACAGCGATTATTTCCCTATACAGCATTAACTGACTGGTTTGTGTAACCGAGACAGTGTGTTTACCGCGCGGTACGGACTGAGTCTTACATATAGTTCGAGGGCTTCTCACAGCGAAGGAATGTCTTCGCTCCCAGGTCGGTCCATATCAGACTTGTGTACAAATGACAGTGGCACGTTGTTTCTCCGAGTTGAACATGGAGCATTCGTGGAATGCTCCATGTTCAACTTTATCTGCGTGTTTCTCTGACCAGAAGGACAAGCGGCCGACATACGGAATCCTGCACAAGTGCCGTAACGCTGTCAGTAGGCGCGCTGTCACTTAGTCTCTAACGCGTAGCCGTGTAAGTGCAAGTTCCCCCCCCACCCCACCCCCCGGTATGAACTTGGGCGGTATCTCGCAATGTGCTAGTTAGTTCAACTGAATCTGCTTTTTGTAGTTTTGTCACGTTAGCTGAGGGGTGTGAATAATGAGTTAAACAAGATAGTGTACGTATAACGTAATTTTGTAGCGCGTTCGCGTAACCTTTGTTGCCATGGAAGCAGAAGAATGCATTTTCTTTGTGTTGTTGTTAACCTGTATGTAGCTGTCAACAATGTAAAACTTATTAAATGTGTCATAGAAACGTAACAATGTGTTCCTTTATACTGCTGTCGATCTACAATATATTTCATATTGCACTCAACAATATAAACGTACGTATGTCTTCATGTAGTGTCCGTCTTTTTTTTTTTCTAATTTCAACCAAATTTGGAGTTTATCTACAGATTTTCATAGAAGTCCCAACCTCAAATTTCACGAAAATATCGTAATTGGGAGCCCCTATGATGCGGAGAGGCGGGCGAACATGATGAAGCTAATATGCGCTTTTCGCGTTTTACGCCCACGCTGTTGAAAGTAACGGAACAACAGCTAGAAACGCCACTGGCGCTGTCAGTCATTCAAGAAGCTGCTGCCATCTCTGCTTCACAAACGAAACCAATTTGAGAGCTCTGATTCTTTGTCACTGTCTTTCTGCATGCAATAAGATTGGTGTCTGTCAGTAAACCTTAACGTTGAGAGACACTATATTTTATATCTGTAAATTTTTCATAGTTTGTGTTCGGCAGCCAAATATTCGGTGATCAAATCAAGGTGGATGACATGGGCTGGGCTTGCGGCACGAATGGGAGAGAAGAGAAATACATATAGGGTTTTAGTAGGAAGGAGCCACGTGAAGACCTACGTCAGATGGTATGTTAAGGTTAAAGGGTTCAGCTCACCCTAGAGCAGACCATGAAAGCTCTGAGGGGGAATAGACGTATAGCTGTACTCTTTCTTTAACCTCGGCTGTAGATGAGAGTGGGTGCTCAACTCCACGCCACGGCCTCTTTACCCCCTGAAAAGACACACGGTACCGATTGTACAGGAGGCTGGGTGGGCCCCACGGTCGGTCTGGACGAGTGCAGAAAATCTCGCCCCCCAACCGGGACTCGATTCTCGGACCGTCCAGCCTGTAGGGAGGTCCATTTTAATATATGGGAGGATAATATTAAAATGTATCTAAAGAAATAGGGTGAGAAAACGCGGAATGGATTTATCTTGCTTGTAATAGGAACAAGTAGTGGGCTGTTGTGAACGGGATCAGCCAGTAAGTTGCATCACGAAGAGTTCGGACGATCGGTCGTTCCGAAGAGTAGCCAAGGCAAGGGTCGGAAGAGAAAACAAACGACTTTCTGGAACAAGGACAGTAGCTAGTTTTACAATTGGGAGGCCGTTCAACCCGCCGCTGCCAGGTTGCGTTGGTACGGCAGGTTACTGCGTCCATTTATGTGCATTGCATTCGCTCGTACAGTGCGACGCATGAATAATTTTCCATACTTCTGTCATATCGAGCCGAATTTGTATTAAGGTTTATCAGAGTCATATAAAAGGTCTTATAAAGCACAATTTTACACCAAGAAATATTAACAATCAAAATTAGTCCATTTGGGACACAGCCCCCTGTAATTTCGTAACGTCATGTAATGCTCGCAGTTACGTGTAGGCCTCGGTTACCTATGTCTCGATGGCATTATCAGTGGCGTTACGTGGGGTACCTGCAGGGCGCATTAAAAACTGTTGCCTTATTCAGTTTAATTGCTTCCTTAAAAACATAAAGTTATGGGGAATAAATGATAAACATGTCCAGATTTGGAAGTCTGTGTAGATTTAATTGTGTGGATCAGTTGTTGATGTAAATAAACAAACAAACAAGGTGTGAGCATTAACATTGTCATACTCTCCAGCTGTTCCTACGTCATTCGTTGACAGCTGAGAGATACAACAAGCAAGATGGCGCCCTGAGGCTGCAGACAAAGGAGCTGCGTATTAAAAGAAATATTTTTAGTCTTCTGATTGTCGTTGCGACAGTGCTGTAAAAATAAAGTCATCGCTCGTGTGAGTCTACACTGAAGAAATGCTAGAACTTGAAGTAGTACCAGAAAGATCTCTAGGATGTGAACAGTGGGAGTTTATTTTAGGTAAAGGTATCCGAAAGTTACATTAGTTACTTGCGTATTAATATATATGTTTGAAGACCTAAATAATATATAACAGTTATTTAATATCTTATGGAATGAAAGAGAGCAATATAACTTTAATATTTCACGTGACATTAGTAGTACTGTATCATTCATTTGAATGTTACACCATACATGCAGTACAAAAAAACCTTTGCCTACAGTAATATTGCATATAGGTGGCATTTGTTGGTTTGTATATTGGAGTGCATTTTTCCTTTCTAGGAATGCACTTCTCGCAGGCAGTCGCAATAATTCAGTCACAAGTGGGAATAATAAAGGGTGTTCACGTCATATATAGTGACACGGTAAGAATTTTTCAAGAATTATATTCAAGCTCTTTGGATTTTCCAAAAGTATAGAAATTAATTACTCCTGGCCATGTGACGTGCACGTACTCTTTTTGAATACGAAATTCCTCATGCTCTTGTGTGGTGATATTGCAATTCATGACAGGTCAGTTCATATGCCTGGTATAAGAGATACATTATAGAAAACATCTCTAACCTATTACATTATTTATTTCAGAATCCATTAGCAGTTGATCTTGTAATAAGCTTGCCACAGGATGGTATTCGGTTAATATTTGACCCAGTAGTACAGAGGTTGAAGGTAAGATTGACTAAAACACTTCTGTAAAATTTGTTGTTCACTGAAAAGTTTTACTTGTTGTCAGAAATATATCACATGCCTTATTAATCCATATTTTTGTACCCTTCTTTCCAGATTATAGAAATATATAACATGAAACTTGTGAAGTTGAAGTATTGGTAAGTTAAAATGTTCCAAAACAATAAAATGCAGTAAATGAATTTAGTAACAGTGATGCATGTAAAGTGCTGTGACACTGTGCTTTGTAATTTTAGTGGACTGACTTTCAATTCACCTGAAGTTTTACCAACTATTGAGCAGATTGAACATTCATTTGGGGCCACACACCCTGGTGTTTATGACACCGAGAAACAGCTGTTCGTGCTGAACTTCCGTGGTCTATCGTTTTGTTTTCCTGTTGAATCAAAGTTTCAGGTAGGTAAAGAATTAATTTTCAGTAGTCCTGAGGACACGGAAAGAAACCTAATGGATGGAAGGATGGTGGCCTGACATGTGTCGCTGTTGTATGTGCTTCCAGCCATCTCTGTTTTTGTCAGCTGTCCCATAGCTCTTTCTTATGGCAGATGCTATCACTGCCATCATGTCTGCAAATTGAATGGCTAGATTGCTGGAGGGAAAGATGGGGAAGTATGGTAACAGCATGATGGAGTTTCTTGTGGTTCAGTCCATAGGATTTCTTTCTATGTCCTCATTATAGCCTAGAACAGGACTGGCAAACCTATGGCATGTGTGCATTTAGAAAGATTTTCTTGGCACATGGAATTCATTGCTGTCCCAGTTTCTGTTATTTCTTTTCCCTGACCAGCACTTCTACATTTTGAAGAATATGTGTATACATATATATTTATACACACACACACACACACACACATTCGCCTATGTAGAAGCTGTATATGAATTACCGTTGCTTCCAAATACTATGAGCGAATCATTTTTACACAAATCAGGAGCAGTGTGAAGTGTTGACTGGATATTTATCATTGGGGTACAGGCATAGAGGTGGTGACTGGGCAAATACATGACATTGGACAAAATGTTTTACAATCTTCTTTTCAAACAGGAAGTGGTAGCAGCCCCCAATTACTTCCACATTTTCTTTCTTATCACATTCTTAGAGGAGGCCTTTAATAGAACTATAATAATTATACTATGCATTATTTATACAGTATAATTATAATGTGCATGAGTGATACTAATAATATTGGAATACTTAATAATAATAGAATACTCCAAGACCTTATTTTGCTCTTGAAAATTCCCGTGGTCATGCAAAAGAATTTCTTGGCATTTTATAGACAATTTGGGTACGTGCCCTCAGAAAGGTTCACTGGCCCTGACCTAGATCAATGCATACAAGCTTAGTAACAAATTCATAGAGTGACATTGTCTAATTCAGTCAATACATTCTGAGTCTGATGATGAATATTGGTGACCATAAAGTTTAGTGAGAGCATTGCAGCATCTTCTTAGCAAGTTCTGATGTAGCAGGAAAGTCATCAGGTTTCTCTTTCAGCCCAGCCATTTTTGGCCAGGCGTTCCTGGAACTGCAGTCTTTTATTTTAACCTTAAGGTGTTGATATTTTAGGAGATCTCATTTGCGTCATGTTGCCAAACTGCTGTATTGTTACAATTTTGTTACTAAACTACTGTCTGTTACACAAATGACAAAACCAAATTTTAAACCCAGTGCCACATATGGAAGGCTTTTACCAGTAGGTCAGACTGTGTTGTATATGAAGCAGGTGACAGTATGGAGGGTGGCTGCTGAGTTGGGGGGGGGGGGGGGGAAAAAAAGGGCTGTTGGAAAGCATCAGGACTGCTAGGGGCTCCTTCTCTGAGACCAACAGAAAAAATAACAGCCTTGTTGTTTTTGATTAATTTGGGTCAAA
>Ga0136643_10013038_pt1 | contig 12415 bp, 6 predicted proteins | sample TergutLab28metaG_FD_96883 | JGI IMG/M metagenome (GOLD analysis project Ga0136643, IMG submission 96883) | Labiotermes labralis P1 segment gut microbial communities from Petit-Saut dam, French Guiana - Lab288 P1 (version 3) (version 3) | ecosystem: Host-associated > Arthropoda: Insects >...
AGTGGGTCTGGAACGGGGTCCACTCAGCCTCGTGAGGTCAATTGAGGAGCTACTTGAATGAAAAAAGTAGCGGCTCCAGGTCTAGAAAACAGAGATTAACGGGTGTGGGGACCCGTTGCGCTGGCCACGTGACACTCCTCTATCCGCAAAAGTTGGCACTAACTTCGCCGGCCGGCGGCGGCCGCTCTGTCGGTATAGTTCGCGTGCGGACTAAGGCCACGGAGTTTAGTTAATTTAGTTAATTCTTAATTGTTGACAGCCAACTTCCTGGTACTACACTTGGACAGGATCTGCTCTCAGGTACATACTTTAACAAGCTTACTGACCTAGGTTGTCAGTGACTCAGAATAACAGAATGTGAGGGGCCCACCAGGTTAGGGGCTGTTCTTGCCTACAGATGGAAGCAGAGGCGGTTTCCGAAACACCGCGCTTCATTAAAAAACACAAGATGGAAAAAGTCCAAAAAAAGAAGATTAGACCATCGTCAGAGCCCTACAGAATAGAACTATATATGTTCTGCGTTTTGAAAAGTGCATATTTTTTTAATCCGATAAGAAAATATACCACAAGATATTTTCCCACATACTGCACATGCGCATCCGGAATAAGTGACACGCGTATGTACAGCATCGCATGGCAGAAACGACGTCCCTTTTCAAAAAAGCTCAGTTTCTTTCATTCTGCAATCGCGCATGGAAATTATTTGGAACTTGCATTAAAATTTGATTTGCTGTGTTTGGACCCACCGCCACTTTCAAGCTTTGTTCCTGTAATACTCTTACTCTTCATGCCATTTAACAGTTGCAGTAACTATAAAAAGCCACATTAAATTCCTCTTAGGCCTGCATCGATCATCAACAAAGAAATGCCGCTTTATTAAGAGTCTATAAAATTATTTAACATTCACTACCGGAATGGCAGATGAAGGAAATCCCTCTGTAAAGCTGGTAAACACAAGATTGTATGACGTCATAATCCAGAAAACAGCGGTTTAAATCCCTCACTTAATAACGCTTTTCGTAAATAATTGTTGACAATAATTGGTAGATAAATGATGGTATTGTTGGCGGCACATGAGATTCAGAGTGTGAACACTTTATCATACGCCTTGTATTACAGTTCATTACGTTACGTTTTGAAGTGCAATTTACGCGTCACAGAAACCCTACAATTGTACACGTTAATTATGAATGAACAGTCCAACAAAATTAAATTTCAGCTACAGACGAAATGCAGCCAGACCTATCTCGGTCGGTTTGTTCTTTAAAAATATTCACCCCTTATTAACACAATTCCCTCTGAATTTGTTAGGGGGTTCAGTTGGGAAGACACAAAAACTTCAGGTGTATTTTTAATAATTCACTACTTTAAATCAAACTGAATACTTAAAATTTACTTTACTTGCAAGTGCACTGCGCAAACATCTAAGGAAGTATGATTTTTCTTCAGAACCCTGTTTATTTCTATGAAAGCTATCTGTTTGTAAGAAAATCAAATTCTATTTGTACACCCCTTATGCTTTTAATTTATTCCCCATGCAATATAGATCTTATGAAATTAAGCAAAAGATAGTTCCAGAAACTGTGAGTCGTCCAGGAATGGGTCTTCGCTTGGAAACAGAAATCACGTTCTAGAAAAACAATTCTTATCACAGTGAGCTGGAAGAGTTAGACCTATACTCATTTATGATGGTGATAAATCCGCCACTGATTGCCACTTACGGTGATACGGGCGTGGAATATTCGACAAGACAGTCCAGACGTTATGACACTCATAAAACCGATAACCTACTTTATATGTGACTATGAAATCCATAAAGGGACTCTTACTAACACTTTATTATAGTTGTTCTAACGTTAGAATTCATGCACTGTAAATAAACATCTTTGGATGCAAACACAGCCATGGGATAAACGTAAATATGCACTCAACAACTGTATGCTTGTAAAATACCTTGTAACAGTAACACAAGTACCACAAACGTGAAAATGTCATTAATCACGTGTTCCCCACGCAGTTCCAGAAAGTAGCAACTTAGTAACACATGTCCGTTAAATATGAGGTTATAAAACTAAACATTCTTTTAGCATTGTAAAGGTGCCAGACCTGCTTAATGTTTCCAATTGTATGGCAATTCTGTGCTAGTAGAGTTTCAACTATTTATATATGTGTATTGATTATATACATGTTATAACAAAAACTGCTTTAGCTTTGACTGCAATGCATCTACACGACACCCGTGCGTCCACCCCGCACCACTACACAACACTCACCGGACTCCAGACATCCCAAAGTGACACTTCCAAGCCCGAGTGCTGGCGGGCGGACGGACGGGTGAACGGCGGGCTAGATTCGGTGCGAGCGTTCGCTCCGAGTTGCGGGTGGAGCAAACGATCGATAGCCTGCGAGGCCAAGCCTAGGAACGGTTCACTCCTCGACCGACTGGGGGAGGGTAGGTACTCACCGCATTTCGGTTACTGGGATTGGCAGCATGTAATGGACTAGCCCGTTCCATGACCTACTTCTAGGATTCGATGAAGCACAAATGGCAAGTCGATCAGGCATACCATTATGTAACCTCTATTTGGTACAACACATTGACGGATGAATTTTAATAAGCAGACGGTGGTCGCAAGTACCAAAGCCAAAAATAACTGCCTACGGTGAATCAATGATTGTTAATACATTAAAAACAACCCAAGACTTCCTGATACAACATTTCATTTTTATAATTAACCATCTGCATCCTTTACTGTGGGCAAAACTTCTACTCACTACTGGCTGTCCCTTCCAAATACTACTACTACTACTACTATTAATAATAATAATAATAATGTGTTAATGTAAAAGTTTAAAACATATTACATGTAGCACAAACTGTAAATACAGAACAGTTGCACCACTAGATACACTAGAAACATGGTTGTTTCAGGTTATAACTGTAAATACCCCGCATAAAGGTGATAACCTAAGGGTAATAATAATAATAATTATTATTATTATTATTATTATTATTATTATTGTACCACCAGTTTCCTGATGCATTTAAATTCTGATTTAAGAAAAATGTTGGTGATTTAGAAAAATTTTAAATCTCATTTGCTTTCTGAACGACTTAATATTGAAACAGGCGAAAATGTGTCTTTACAAGTTGTGTTTATTCCGGCGTATGAATATAAACTGAAAATATTTCAAACCATATTGGAAAGGAGATGGGATAAAGGGCACAATAAATGAAAAACGATTAACGAAAACAGTTTATCTTTAAATCTGTCGATTTGAACTCCTAACCATGTTTAATTAAATAACTAAACAATGCAATACTAAATTGAGTTCTGAATAGAATGATATACGTTACAATGGCGGAAGGCGTGACAGCTCCGTCGGTATAAGGGGGTAGGCTAAATGAGGAAGAACCAAGGAATCGGCTTTGGATTAGAGGCAGAGACAAGATATTTCTCCTTCTTATAATCTGCCTAGACCGCTATGGAGAGAAACCAGCCTCCTGCTCAGTGGATACTGGGTACTTCCCACAGTCGAAAAGCGGCTAGAACGTGAACCTGACCACTTATTTCAATAGAGACTGTATTAAGATTGAGCCAAGCGATACCTCCACTTTCCCGTATGCCTTCGTGGCTTGGTGTTTAAACAGGCACATGGGGAAAGTGTACCTGAAAGTACAGTCCAATGTGTAACTTTCGTCGTGATGATACTGTGTAACGCATATGGAAAACCTTGAACAGTCGATCAACTATGGACATTGGCATACATATATTACCGCCAAACTCAACAAACGTTTAATAATATCACCAATAAATGCTACATACTTCGGTCCTCAAGGACCAAAATCAGGCACTAAAATACGCGATTTAAAATATAAGTAACTATGCATGTAGGCATTTTGAAATTTGTGATTTCTCACAAATTTGTACAAGCTTTTATAAATTCGTAGCATTGTAGTGTGTGTATATGTATATGTATATATATATATATATATGTACATATATTTGCTAGTTGAATAAAGAGAGACCAACTTGATGTCACTTGCTTTTTTATTTCATTATTTAATGCTCAACATGTTTCGGATGTTAATACATCCATTCTCAGGACCTTGCGACTTATTTGTTGAGTTATTTCATGGGTTGTATTGCTCTGTACGGATAGAGGTTTTTGCATTAGCGTATGCTAATGTAAAAACCTCTATCCTTACAGAGCAATACAACACATGAAATAACTTAACAAATAAATCGCAGGGTCCTGAGGATGGATGTATTAACATCCGAAACATGATGTGCATTAAATAATGAAATAAAGAAGCAAGTGTCATCAAGTTGGTCTCTCTTTATTCAACTAACAAGATGATGCACGATCCAATAAACATAAGATATATTTGTTAGTTGGAGAAAAATATATAACCAACAAATATACATACACTTCAAAGCTATGACAATTTTTTAAAAGCTTGTACAAATTTGTGAGATCTCACAAATTTCAAAACATCTGCACGCATAATTACTTATATACTAAATCACGAATTTTAGTGCCTGCTAATGGTGTTCAAGGAAAGAAACATGCAGCATTTATTGATGATATTATTAAAGGTTTGCTGAGTTTTAACGGTTGTATATATATATATATGCCAATATTAATATTTCACAGCAAAATGAGATTTATTCCTTTAAAATTGAGAAACAATAGATGTGTCAAATTTTTCGTTCCCAAATGGAGGCGAAAAGGGAAGGCGATAATAAGGTGGCTGTACCATTCACTGCCGCAGGATTAAACTGCTATGTCAGACGGTGATAATCACTGAACCCATGCAGAAGGTTAGTTACAGGTAAAGTTCACCCTACAACGGACCATGAAGGACCAGAGGGGGAGTGGCGGTATCGCTCTACTCTTTCTTTGACCTCGGTACTGGATGGGATGGGTGGTCAAGGCCACGCCCCGACCGCCTCTCCTCGGGAAAGAGACCCGGTACCCATTGTACAGGAGGCTACGTGGATCCCAGGGTCGGTCCGCACTGGTGTGGAAAATCTCGCTCCCTCCGGGATTCGATCCTCGGACCGTCAAGCCCGTAGCTAATTGCTACACCGACTACGCTATTCCGGCCCACAGAAGGCCAGGTCCAACGGCTACTATGCTGAGGAAGGGGTGCAAAACTTCCCAAAATCCACGAGTCACTTCAAAATTCTAGTAGCCAGAAATGTTACGTGACGCAAGTTCCAAACTGAGGGCCCACAAATATTAGGTGTCACCGTACAAAATTTAGAAGCCCGTGCGACCTGAAGCCCGGGATTTGCGCACGCCTGTGATGAGGCATCATACGTAACGCCAGGACACATACAGTCTTTCCTCAGCCTACAGCAGTGCTTCTCAAACCCTTTTGTTCAAGACCAAAAATCGTAAATCCCAGTGACCTTGCGTACGAAAGAGTACATTTTCGGAGTTCAAAAACCACCAGAAGGCTCTCGCGAACGAAAATTCGGCCGCGACCCTGGGTCTCAGAACCCTTGCTCAGACCTGCCCCAATTACGAAGAACCGATCACGGTAGCTCACAAAGGCAATACTTCTGAATTATATCAGATTACAAGTTTGAATCTCGACAGGGCTCCTGACTGTGCTGATAAAGAATTTTCATAATCATCCTCAGTCACTCCAGACAAACTCTGGAATAGAACCGCAAATTAATCCAAGAACTCTTCTTTCAAAATTCCTTCCGCAGGCTGCTGGATGAATAAGATAAGTAATTTCTTAATATAACAAGATGCGGCTACTCAAAAAAACATGCAGAAATGTCGCTATGAAGACCTGAATGGAAGGAGGTTAAATGTGTACTAAACAACGTTTCATTGAGAACTGCCTTCTTCTGGGTTATTGCACAGTAAGTAGTAAGAATTCCTTCCCGACTTTTCGGGACAACATATCGATCCCATCTTCCAGGGTTGGGCCCGATAGGTTGTCCCGGGATGTTGGTAAGGAATTACCACTAAACGGTGCGTAATAACCCAGAAGGGCGCAGTTCTCAGCCACTTCGCGGCGAAAGCCTGAAATCACACTAAGATTCCTTGATATAACATACCCAAGCGCTTAAGAATCCGTACTAGAATAATGCCCCACTCTACTGTAGCTGACCACATGGACGTGACAAAGGCAGATAACACAAAGTCAGTAAGGCATGCAAGACTGTGGAGGTAGAACTCCACGTCTCCTTAACCTCGACTCTATAGGAAGGTGAATAGTCAGCTTCATGTCTCGGCTGCCTTACCCCGCCGGAAAAGTCCTGCAAACCCATTTAATACGAGGCCGGGTGGGTTACAGAGCCGGGCGGACGCCTTGGAAAAGAGAAAACTCTCTTGCCCTTGCCAGGAATCGAACTGCGATTTGTCGGTCGTGTAGCCAGTACACTAGCCATTTTACTTACCCCGCTATCCAGAGATCCTATAATAAATTTTAGTAAAACTTCATTTCAATCAGTGCAATAAAACTATCGCAATGGCTGCTAGTTTAAAACACAGGTCCCTTTTCATCGGAATTTTATCGTGGGAAAGTAGGCCTGCTGAGCTAGTGGGAGAACACTAGGGGAGCTGCGCTGTCATTTCGCCTTGAACCTTGCATTATACGCCGCCCTTAACAACTGCCACCGGCACCCGCTGGAAATGCTCTGTCTGAAGATTTGTGAGTCACTTTACACAGCACTCAACACCTGCTAGAGCCACTCGTTAGGTTTTGTGAAGTTTTAAACTCCTTACTTATCGTACAATTTTGTTAATCAGGGGTTTGTAGGTGGACTCGAACGCTCTTATTTGCTGCACTCTGTCTTCGTTTTCAGTGCACACCATATTGCCAAATTTTAAATGTCATTAGAAATGTGGTTTTTTTATTTTTTAAAATAAATTTGTCACCACAATAGAAAGTGACTGAAAATCCTTTAATACTCTTCTTTAGGCGAAAGAGGAATTGTAACTACAGGTTGAAACGCACTGGAATAATTAAATTATTATGCAATATAATAAATAATTATTCATAATTTTTAGCAGCAACCCATTGTTAATGGCCTTCATCTTTGTTTGATTTAACTAAGAGACAACAATTATATTTCATACGGAATTTATCAGATAATATGAAACAAAATGGTTCAAACTGTAACACTTCTGACTTGGAATCGTTTTGTGTCTGGTTCGAATCCCGTTTGGGCCATTGAGTCTTCCGTATGAGGAATTTAGTCTCTTAGGTCTCTAGACGCTTCAGAAAAATGCTGGAATATTACTCCAATTAACCATTCTTTAAAATTCCTTTCTAATTTATCACCCATTAATCATTTTACTGGACGCTGTGCAATGTGACAATGAGAGCGCTGATAGGTACAGACAAAATACCAGCGCCCTCTTAACACACATTATACACACAAATAAATTCAGTAACCTTCCCGTCGCAAGTTTCCTTCCTAAAATCAAAAACGGAATTTAAATATAAATCCTTTACATTAATTGAAGTGATCTGATTCAGGATAGCGACAGGTAACTGGCAATTGTGAATATGGCAATGAACCTTCGTGTTTCATAAAGTGTGAGGAATTTCTTGACTAGTAGAGGAGCTGTTAGCTCCACAAGAAGGACTCTGCTTCGTGGAGTTAGTTAGTTAGTTAGTTAGTCAGTCAGTTACAATACATCGCTCTTACTAATTCAGCGGTTATCCTTCTTCCTATTAATGGGGTATCGATTTAAAGATTTAAAATGTAAGAACGAATCGCCGCAGTTCAGTCTGTCGTCATAAGTATGGTGTTGGCTCTATGCATAAAAGCTGAAGAAACATTTCATTACAGCTTAGGAAACATGAGAAACCACAAAACTAAAATATTTTCTTGAGCTCTCTCATGCAAATGGGCCGCGTAGCTCAGTCACTATAGCGACTGGCTACGCGCTGGACGGTCCGGGGATCGAATCCCGGTGGGGGCGAAATTTTCAGCACCTGTCCAGACCGGTCCCGGGGCCCACGCAGCCTCCTGTACAAGGGGTACCGGGTCTTGCTCGGGGGTAAAGAGCGGCCGAGGCGTGACGCTGGCCACTCAGCCCCTTCTAGTGCCGTGGTCAAGAAAGAGTAGATCTATACCTCTACTCCCCCTATGGGCCGCACGGCCTGTGCAGAGCCTCAGAGCCTGTACAGTACAAGGGTGCACTTTACCTTGCCTTTACCTATCATACAAATAGAGATATTATGGAGGATCACAACATGTGATCTTTCCCGCAGGCAGCGTAGAGTTCGTGGTCCTCAGAACATTGGCAAGCAGCAGGATAAGAAGTAGGCCTCTAGTATCCAAACAACGATGGCAGAGTCCCACTGCGGGGGATTCCGTTCTTTCACCGGGCAGTTTATAGAGGCTTTGTTGTGGACCAAGTAGCCCTGGAAAAGATTTATCTACTAAAAATTTGACCTTCCTCTTGCAGTCATCATTCCATCAATACTTCATAAACACTGACCTGTCCTGGGAGGTACGGACAATGGGCCCACCATAGGGCGTAGCTGAAACATACAGTCTTACCCCACCAGATAATAATAATTAAAAAAATAAACAAATTTGGTAAAGTTTCTTATCACAATCTGTGAGAAGAGTTGCGAGGGTCAAAACAGACTCTGCTTAATTTGTTATTGTGTTTCTCACGAAACGTCTGGTGCTGAGTGCAGGCTTGTAAACTTCCTCTCAAACCGTGCTTATATTCTCCATTGGATTCAAACTGGTACGTTTATGCGTATTCATTATCAAGTATGTTGTTCAAAAAACTAATTACCATTTCAGTAAATTAGATAGAGAATTCACTGAGACATACATTGACTGCCTGAAGACAAGAGTCGCGTATAATTTATGTCTAAGTTTTGTCTAACGCCATGAACTAATTATAAGAACTACAATAGAATATATCGGGGTACGCGGTGGTGCAGAAAGCTGAAGCACTGCGCTAAAAGCGGGTTCGATTCCCGATGGGATCATTGGAATTTTTTACTGAAATAATCCCTCCAACCGCACTATGGCCCTAGGGCCGACACAGCCTCTAACAGAAATGAGTACCAGGAATATTACTTGGGGGATAAAGGCGGCCGGTGCATAGGGCTGACATGACCATGTTTATGTGCCGATTGTCTTAAAATCTAGCAGCCTCAACCTACTGGAACGCTCAGGGCCTGTTCAGACCTGTTCACAGATTGATTTATCTTTACCTTTACCTTTACAATAGAATATACCACAGAATAAAAAAGATGACTTTTTTAGTTGTTCATTTGTTTCAGGTTTACACTGTCGCTAGAGAAGCTGTCAGCACCTCACACTATAAGTAAGGTCCGACGGTATGATGGCAAATGAATAATGAACAGGAAAGGATGTGGTCATGGTATAATTAGAGATATTATCACAGTATCTGGCTGGATGAACTGAATAAGAACGCGGAAAACCTCTTGTGATATTTTCGGTCGAGATTCGGAGTTCCTTCTGAATATAAGTCAGTACAATAGACTCGGTATATTCGTAATCCATTGTGTCCTGCAAAAGTAACTAGGCAAGGACACCCCTTGTTATTGACTTGAAGTTCTGGGTCAGACGGTAACGTTCCTGAAGTTGCCTAACAGATTGAGGTAACTCTGCGCTTTAAAATATCAAACAACACAAAATCAAAATCCTGGAAGACCTTGCAGTATTGCATGCTATATGGTGTGTAATCGAACCTTATAAATTAAACGAAAAAATACATTGTGTCCTATTGAAAGCTTCTATTAGTCTTATATTATGTTAAAGCTCCGACATATCGTGGCACTTCAAGGACCATCAACAAGGGATCGAAGCAAGCGTACATTTTATCCACGGCTCTATACCGCTATCAGAGGCTTTACCTGGGACATAGCATATCTGTTGGTTTAATTTTAAAGAATCCCGTCAGATATTAGTTCAAGATTCATTATTTAAATCTATTCCGATACCAAATGTCAATGTCTACCTTCCATGTAACGAAATACGTGAAGATAAGGAGTTCCTGACAAGGAGAAAGAGGTAGAGGACGAGAAGGATGATGAGGAGAAATTGGGTGGGAGGCCTACGACTGACTGTCTCTTTCACTGCGTATCTGGACCCAATTTATCTGAAAATTAAAGACAAACACAATGTTTGGAAAACCTATACTATCTTAACAATCGTAACGAATTTAATCCGATGCTGTCTCAGGACGAAGTGCCTGGTGTTTGTTTAATATTACTGTTCAAATAGTTGCGGTAATAATGGGTCAGGGTACTACTTTACGAAACCAATATGGTATTTCCGTGGAGAGCAAGAGAAAAACTACGATAAATCAAGATGGCTTGACTCACCTCCAGACCACAAATCCAGAAGGGCTCAACTCTGCCCGGGTCATAAAACGAACAAGGAAATTTACAGCACGAAAGGAAATCAAATACCCTTCACTATAATGCGCTTCTGTCTGTACAGTGGTAAGAAATTAAATATATAGGTGGCCCAACAATCTGGTAGATGCATTTTTTTGTACATTTTGCTAGCCGCTTAAGTGGCTTTTGGATCACTCTATATAAGCAATTTTTCAATTCTAAAACATATTTATGTGTTTTTTAATACTTAAATAAATAACCATCAAATACAACTCAAAATACATTTATTATTTGATCTTTACAACCAGTCACCATGTTTCGATCCAATAAGATTATTTTGAAAGACATAAATTATACCACACCTATCGACCACAATAATACACGTATTACAGTTACTGGCATTTTTCAGCGCCTTTTTATCGTGAAATAAATCTTTTTCTATAAGCTCATTATACTGCCATGGCAACTTATAAATTATTCCATTGAAGAGTCAGAAATAATTAGATTTCACAGTCACAGCAAAAAAAAAAAATAAGTTTCCATCTTGAGGGGCGCAAGGCGTCCCTACGGGTGGCCCTAAAAAGAAGCTACGTTAAAATAATTACGTTTCAGTATTTCCAACAGAGATGTTTCGTATAAAGACAGAATGAGTTAAAGAAGTCCAATATGGCAACATACATCCATTCCAAATAATTGCATGTTCTCCTTGACTGCAAAATTTTAACAAATTCAAAGAGCATCAGTTTTCCACAATACGGCAAAAAAGATACACAGGAAATAAAATGAGAAAAGTACGAGAAATTTTTGAAATTGTGTTTATAAATTAAAATTGTAACTACATGTAGACAACGTAATGAATTCTAGAGAGGCCTGAAAAAGGAAAAGTAAAGGGACACAAATATTTTAATTTTGGGGTTATGGCGTCTTGTAGATTAGTGTATGGAGAAAAAGTTTTGGGTTTTTGTGTTGCGTAGATTAGTTATGGATAAAAATGTTTTGGGTTATGGCGTCGTGTAGATTGGTGTATGGAGAAAAAAGTATCGAAGCTGGTTGCTCTCTGGACACCATTTTGAAAAGGGAAATAAATAGTATGGAAGACCAGAATATTCATGAACACCGCTGTGAGAACCTTAAATCTCGCACAAAACGTGTCTATTTAATTTATGCAAAATTACTGTACACAATAATCCGCAGCCGGACCTAAAATCTTTTCAGCGGTGTTATCACACAACAAAACAATCAATAATACCATTCACAGCCTATTGTTTGAATTTCTTTCCTTTTATTACGAGAACGACGCTTGCCTGCAGAATGAAGTTTGTGCATGAAAAAGCATGACCCTATCGCGTGAGGTCATCGGGGATGGCCTCCTTGATAAAAGCTTTTGGTTAATTTATAACTTGTCACGAACTTCATAGGCAATAGGTCATTCCCCCGCAGAACTCTACTATTCAAGGCTTTTTTTACATAAGTATTAGTAGAAATATCACTTCCAGCTTTAGGCTCTAATATCATGAAAGTCATTGGTGTTTCTCCAGTAGATCCACCGTCTAAAGGTCAAAGATGATGTCATAATTTCGCATAAGCTTTATTCCATTAAAGTATACAGAAGTTCTGGAAGACTCCACGTCTAATGACACTGGAATGAAGAAGTCAAATCCAAGCTCTGGCCGCTTTACATAACTTCATAGAGGAAATTCCTTCTTGAAGGGCTAACTGCTTTGAGTGTTGTTTGACCGTGCATCTTCCTCATGAAATAATGTGAAATGCCAACTTGATGCAACTAGGTAATTTTATTGATGTATTCTTAGCTCTACATGTTTCGGTTACATAAGCCCATCATCAGGAGCATTAGATGTTGAGTTGCAGCATATGGTTTTCTGCCGTGAACGGCACCATCCGCACCGTACACACGACCTACGCAGCGGCTCTCAAGACCACCACCCATCCAAAAACTCGGTGCAGAAAACCATATGCTGCAACTCAACATTCAGTGCTCATGATGATGGAAGTATGTGCCCGAAACATGTAGAGCTAAGAATACAC
>Ga0136643_10013039_pt1 | contig 12415 bp, 10 predicted proteins | sample TergutLab28metaG_FD_96883 | JGI IMG/M metagenome (GOLD analysis project Ga0136643, IMG submission 96883) | Labiotermes labralis P1 segment gut microbial communities from Petit-Saut dam, French Guiana - Lab288 P1 (version 3) (version 3) | ecosystem: Host-associated > Arthropoda: Insects >...
ATTGTTAGATTTTGGCTTCCACGCTGGGCAGTAATAAACATGTCTACCTTGGGGAACCATAAAGCTTCAGAAATTTCAAACATTTTCAGCTACATGAATGCCATAAATATTCCAGCTTGTTACACAGTAACTAATTCCACAAAGCAGATTACTTCTTGAGAAGCTGACAGTAACTAGCTAGTCAAGAAATTTCCCAACATGTTCAAAAATTCTACCAACAGACTCTATCCTGCAGGACTATACATAACACACACAAATCCATACTTATGACAAAACATGACCAACCTTGCAAGCCCAAAATCAGCAACTTTCACAACATTTTCTGAGCCAACCAAGCAATTACGAGCAGCCAAATCTCGATGAATGTAGTTGTGCCTCTCCAAGTACGCCATTCCTTTACAAATCTGAGGATCACAAACAATTCAGATACATCCACTGCTAACAATAACTTTCATTTCAAATGATTCCTTAGAATCTACTGATAAATCTGAATAACTGAAATGTGGATGTGCAATCTGAAACGACACTAGTGATCCAAACAGCTAACTTTACTAATACTTTTAACGCATTGTGCCCTCATACTTAACTACCCAAACTCATGATAACAATAGAAGGCCAAGTAGTTATCCCAGCACACTGACTCCCTGAGCTCCTTGTAGTATATTCAGCAAGGATTTTTGTAACTAAAACTGTACAGCCTCAAATTAATGGAGGATGGTAAATAATGAATTGTACAGGATCTAAAAGCAACTGCAGCTTAAAGGTAATGAGGGTACTTGTCTGGAGGGAACTGAGGGCAGCCACCAAAGCCTCAGTGCAGACAGTTGGTGTCATGGCTGAAATTCTAACCAAACTGCTCTCTAACTAAAGTCTTAAGTGTTATGCTTGAGCCCATTTGCTCAGTCTGCCTCACTTAGTTCCGTCACTGAAATATATGTGCATCACAATGTTATGGACTGATACCCAGCTAAGATGGGACAGCATGTGATGATGTTACACTTCCTGTTCTCAGTGTGTTTTAAGCCACTGTTCCTCTAGAACTTCCAAAAATTTGATCCATCTAGTCACATCCTCTTTTACGTTCCACATATGACAATCTCCTCTATACTGGAGTGTAACACCACACACAAAATACTCGCAAATACTCAACTGTTATAAAGAACAACCATAAGTCTACAGGTAAAGCAGCATATGCTTTCTGCACCCAGTGTTTTAATTATGGCCTAATTCAGTGCAGACTTTCCTGTGCTTATCTTTCCCTCACTTCTAGAGAAAAGTGATATGCTGCTTTTATGAGGTTCCTGCCAGCAATCAGAACTCTAGATCCTTCCTGCTGGCCAGTATCTTCATTATTACGCCCGAGTATCTCCATCGCAGACATGGACCTCTTCATTACTGGGGAAAACTAGAGGGATTGGCTACATTTATTCATTTAATGTACTAATATGTTATTACAAGTATTCTAGGATCAATACCAGCCATCATCACTAATTTTAAATGGAATTCATGAGAGACAGTTGCACAACAAAAGTAGCAGCAGCAACAATGACAACAAGTCACCTGAAGGCACACGTATGACCAACTTCTGGCACACCGTTTACATAACACACACTTCACAGAAGGACAACATCGAACACAACTTCTTATGTTATACAGATACCAAGTATTTGAAACAAGAACTGATGTAAATAAACTTTCAACATTATTTCTGTCCATACTGAAGTGTATGATCACTTCATGACATGAGTACTAGGCTAGCATGACCCTCACCTGTATACACATGTCAAGAAGCATGCCCACATTTCCTCCTAGTGTTGCTTCATGTCGACGAAGGTAGTTTAATAAAGAACCATGGCGCATATATTCAGTCACGATGTAGATGGGTCGATGTTGGCTACACACTCCATACAGCTGGACTAGGTTTGGGTGCTGAAGTTTACTGTAACATTACATACACCACAGGAAATTTTACATTCAGCAGAAAATTCACATTTGAAGAAGGAGTGGCACGAACTACTAACACTTTGGTCATTGTACTTAGTGTAAATGTGCAACCAGTTTAAATATTACTCCAAGTATTTGACGAAGTTGTGATAAGTTAAAAACAAATACATTGTTAATCTCAATAATCCTAAAACACAATATACAACAAGACAGGCAATATACATATATCGCAACATTCACGGGTGTTCATGTAACTACTGTTATTGTGCGAAAGCAATAAGTATTGCATATTCTGAATGTGTGTTTTTGTAGCTTTAGGCATCCAGCATGCAATGTGCATGCGCCATATTGTCATCTGTGGCCTGCTCTGCTATAAAATATTTTTCCACATTTTCTCATAAATGGAACAATTTTTTAAAAAAAAAAAGTATCAAACATAAAATGTGTGTTTTGATTTTCTCTACAACTTTTGTCTGAAATATTTCTCATTCTAAGAACTGAGCAAGATATGATTATAAATGTGGCTTGGTCTTCATGTAAAGTACCTGCTATTCTGGTCATATTTTAAAGAAACATGAATTTTCAAAACAGATTTTCATATAAGACTCAAACATCAAATTTCTGAAAATCCATCTGCTTGGAGCCAAGTTGTTCCGTGTAGATGCACAGACGGACGGACATGACGAAGCTATTCGTCACCTTTCACAACTTTGCAAATGTGCCTAAACAAGGATGCATTTTAATTTCCTCTGTGTTTCATGTCTCTTATAATCTGCTCAATTTATTTTTAATGTCTAGAATTGAACACAATGACTAATTCACATCATCATTAAGGGGGCAGACTGACTTTCCGCAACAGAGTACTGTGCTTACGTCATAACTTTGGCTTCCTCTATGAAGTCATCTTCAGACATTGTGCCCTCCTTCATCATCTTGACAGCAACATCTATGGAACCACGCCATTTTCCTCTTCGAACTACACCAAACTGACCAGAACCAAGCTCTTCCAGTAACGTCAGTTCTTGATGATTTATTTCCCACTTATCTGAAAACATAACAACATCCACATAAAAAAGAAAACTGAAATAAAAATTCATTTTCAGAAAAATATAATGCATATTTCATTGAACATCACTGACAGGTAGTGGTCATATTACACTTGAACACTAACTGGAAATACCTGCGGATGAGGAAAGTACTAAGAAGTTAGCACAATGCACACTGAGCACAATGCACACATTCATAAAATGTGCTTTGCTACAGACTGGATGGTCCAGGAACAGAATCCTAGTGGGGGGCGAGATTTTCCGCACCCATCCAGACCAGCCCTGGGGCCCACCCAACCTCCTGTACAATGGACACAGGGTCTTTCCCAGGGGAAAACAGCTGGGGCTTGGCATTGACCACCCACCCCCATCTAGTGCCAAGGTTAAAGAAGGAGTACAGCTATACATCTACTCCCCCTCTGGGCCTTCGTGGCCTGTTCAAGGATGAACTTCACCTTTTACCTTTACCAATAAAATGGTCATTACCTTGATAATAACATTCAACCAAGAGCACTTCTAGGATACAGAAGACTGAATTGTAACAGAAACATTAACATCAGTGAGAAATGAAGGAGTATCAAACACACTCCAAGGCAAATAAAAATAAATGTTAAACTGAGAACACCCTGAACGATAAAGCATAAAAAGGATATCATATCTTGCCTTGATAAATTACTGTTATAGAAAGGAAACTAGATGCTGAAGCAAAGAGGATGAGATTCATAGTTAGAGGGATCCAATAAATAAATGCCCCCACTTGCCACGGGACATTATTGTAAATCCATCTATATGTGTTGGCAAGTGGATTTTTTAAAGTAGCTAAACGGCAAAAATAAGATGTGTAATTAATTTATACAAACCATGGCTGAGCCCTGCTGTTGCAGGAACAGGCCGATCACATGGGCTAGTCTTCAGTCTTGAAGCTAAGCCCCCACTATTATGCTTATGGTAATTGACTAAATCTGGGATGGATGCACAACAGTGTTTCTCCGAAAGGAAAAATTCCCCAATGGAATTCTGCTTGATGTGGTAATGTTTAACATGTGGATGAGGACTGAAAGACAGAAAAACAATTAACTGACAAAAACCATACTCAAAAATTTGCTTACATATATTCTAGGGATAATAAAGATACCTTAATCTGCATTTCAACCCTTAGGCCAATTCTAAGGTCAATTGCATTTATCATATCCATGTGTGTATTAGCACCTTCACTCATAAAAGCTAAAATGAATGAGACAAACAATTACCAGTATTTAATGAGTTTCAAGGGCTACAACAACAACAACAAAAATATATAAACAAAGAGAAACACACCATACTTTGTCTATATACCTTCAGTATTTGGGCCCTTAATGAAGCAAAAGTCATATGGCAACAAATTTTGGCACAGAAAAATCAAAGGGAGAAGCATAAATGCTGTTATGGTGCAGAAACCGATCACCAGTGCACCATCGGTCTTGATGTTTCTGTCATACTTCAGATTCTATCACCATTGAAAAATGAAAGCCTCAACATTCAGTATTTTCAACAGCAGTCATTCCACATTTGAACTCTAAAAATCAAACAAATTTGTTTTTATGGGAAAAAAAAAAACATACACCGCGCACACACACACACTACATCATAATGTGTCACTTCTGAATGACACACCTTCCACTTGTGAAATTAACAGAAAATGATTATGCACGCAGCAGTCGACTTATCATGTAACAGCAGCACTCCACACTAACCAGCATGCTGCCTTCCAGGCAATATGAAAACTCTGGATCACAACTCATAACATGAGAATAGATCTGACAAGAAACAGTAATGAACAGAATGGAAGAGAACAGAAAGATGAATGTTAGAAATCTCTTCTACAGAAATGTATATATGTTCAGTATTACGAGAAGTCCCTTAACACAAAACAGCCAGAGGCTACTGAAACACATGGCACAACTCCACTTCACTAGCAGCCTCAGGCTTCAGGCTTTAAGTTTAGACACTAAAGTTTCCTCCAAAACAATTTAATGGACTTAACAAATGTTCAATTTTACTGCTTAACCTCAGAACCAACTTCCATGCCATTACAGTTTGCAACATTATACGTTACACTAACCATAACTGAAAAATTCAGAATTGGAGGCAATGCATTTAATAACCTAACCCAAGTAATGCCAAAAAATCTGTTACCCACACTTTCGTGTAAAGAGACAGTGTATAGAGACCCTTTGTTGAAGAATTTCGGACTACAAAGCAGCCTTCCTTGTCCTCCTGCTTCAACAGTGATTCAGCTCTTTGGCGAGACATATCACCAACATACCATCTGAAAAACAAAATAAATCATCCAACTTATGCACACATTCACAAGCAACAGACCCCAAAACTGCATTTCTACCACAAACATTTTTCAGATTTCACTGTAGGAAATTTAATGAAAATGACAACAGTCACAGTGAAAGAAGCAGTAGTAACAGCAGTAGCAGAAGCAGTAGTAGTAGTAGTAGTAGTAGTAGTAGTAGTAATAATAATAACTTTTATGAATAAGAAAACAAATAACACCTTTTTGATGGACATAGCTGTCCCAAATATATATAATCTCGCCAAAACAATAACCAACAAACAAAACAATTACCAAGAACTGGCAAATGAAATATGTGCTATGTGGTAGCAAAAGGCAGCACAAGTGTTCCCGATAGTAATATTATCTACGGCAGTAATTCCAAATTCACTATCACAAAGTCTGACAAGACTAACCTGCACCCGAATACATATATACAGCTGCAAACATCTGTAATTCTTGGCACATGTTCAATTGTAAGAAACTTTTGAACTACAAATAAGACCACCGAGCCTAATGCAGTTGATTACTACATCCCAGGATAGGTGAATATTTCCCAGCCAAAGCTGAGAAGTGAAAAATTCGATGATAATGATGATCATGATCATGATGATGATGATAGTAGTAGTAGTAGTAGTAATAATAACAACAATAAGAACAACGAGAAGCTTAAGGAAAAATTTGGAAGCTGTACCAGAAAAGCATTCGATAGATTCACTAAAAGAGACAGCTATACTTGGAACATCACACATAATATGGAAAGTACTGCAGTATGAAGCTTGAAGCCTGAGCGGTGGGGATCGCCGCTGGTTCAAGAGAAGTACCGGGAAGAAAGGGCCTGTGACAAGAGACATCCATATTGTATAATAATAATAATATAAATTCAAAACAAGAAGAAATTAAGAATAAAAGGACATGTCACTGTTTGTTACTTACTCATATTTCTGTAACCCCAGCAGCTCTTTCTCTTTTACATAATTGCTTGGGATGTAACCTATGGACCTGCACAAATAAAACATGAATAATCAGAAGAATAATGCAAATAGTCACTTAAAAAAATGAAGTACACCTAAAGCAGTGTACCAGTGGAGTTCATACTAACACAGGGCATGAAAACAATAACAGGGAAGATCAAAGTCTTCTGAAATGTTACATGACTTTCAAGGACTTCTAGACCTTGAAGGTGGAAAGGGTATGCTCCTCTGAACCAAAGACACAGTGTAACAACCCAGAAGACTTGAATGTTCATAATCACTGCTGTGAGAACCTGAAATCCTGCAAAAAAAAAAACTTGGTTATCTATACTGTTTTCAGGTATGGCACACTGAGCATTTATGGGAAAAGACTCTTCTTAAAGCTACTACAGTAGGAGAGATTGTCAGGCATCTACCACTAAGTTGAGTAAAGGGTAGATAACTGGCTAAACACAATGTTCTGGGAAGAAACAAAAGTTGAGAAAAAGTACCTGAATTCCACCTATGGAAGGAAGGTGTTTTCATATTATTCAAAATCTGGTAAAAGCAAATCCAGAATTTCAAAAAGAAAAAAAACTTATGTAGAAAAGGCATGTCCATTAATATTACTGTATAATAGTAATGAGTAGGGTTAAGATCTTTGGTAATCCGTTACCTTCTGAGTACAACCCTAAACAATTAATAACTCATGTACTTAACCTACTATCCTCCAGGAAACTGCTGATTCAGGACTCCCATACTACTGACTTCAAGCTGAAGTACAAGTACTAAGCACTTCACAACTAGAGACACCACCACAGACCAACAACATGATGGGGATTCCTAAACTGTTCTTCCTGATGCAGTCTGGGAAATACTGGATATGAAGGAGTAGAATCATTTGAGCACACCAGTAACTCACCCTTGTTCATCTTTCACTTTCCACCAATGTTCCTGCGAATCATCAAGCACTTCATATTCTGCACCCTGTAAGAAATAACTTAATTACATCTCCTCTCCATACTGAACAACTGTGAATGAATGGTAAAAAGTGATTCACATCAATAAAACTTACATGTTAGCAGTGTATCAGCAATCAATTACTCTTCATAATGTAAAAAAAAAAACCGCATCTTAGCAGCACTGATATACCAGTGTGAAAAGAGATCTACGTAGGTTATTCGGAAAGTAAGTACCATCTGCGCATATCTCTTGTGCATGCTCCAGACTGTCACTTTGCACATGTGCAGTGACTTCCTCTATCAAATTAGAAGCCACAGACGACATTTCGTGAAATTTGTGTTGTTGCGCGTTAAACATGTATAAGATAATTGAAGGGGCCACCAACTGTGAAATATGGTCTGTAATTCATTTTTTGAACACTAGGAGTGTGGTACCAAGTGAGATTCATCACCAGATCTGTCAAATGTAGGGTGACAATGCAATGAGTGATGGCATGGTTAGGAAATGGGTTCGAATGTTCAATGAAGGACGAGCGAACGTGCACGATGAGGCATGAAGTGGGCATCCATCTTTGGTGAATGATGATTTGGTGCATAAGGTCAACGAAAGAGTGCGTGATGACAGACGTTTTACAATTTCTGATCTGTCCCTGCACTTTCCTCAGATTTCAAGGACTCTATGACAATGTTAGTAGTCATTTGGGTTGCAGGCGGCCGCATTCTATGAGTAGGGTATACAAAAACTTGTGCCCCGCTATGATAAGTGCCTCAATAATGGTGGCGAATATGTGGAAAAATAGTTTGAAGAATGAAGAATGTGATAACAATAAAATTTTATATGAAACTTCACTCAATTTTTTTACAGCAAAACAGTACTTACTTTCTGAATAAGCCTCGTAGGTTTGCAACCCATCCATAAAACCAGCCATTCCACAGTACAACACTAAGAATAAAGTACCTAAATTGTTTTGACAGAAGAAAGCTGACTCAATTTATAAATATAAAAATGGCCACACTGACAGAGAATCATATTAACCATGCCTAAAAATGAGGGACCTGGCACAAATAGGATCACAACTGACCCTCCAGAAGTGAAAACTGAGGGTTCAGCACAACTGGACACAATTCTGGGCCAGTTCCATCTACCTCTGATTTTCATACACTACTGCCCTAAGACCCATCTTAATGTTATCATGCTACCTTCCAAGCATCCACTGTCCAAGAAGCTTCCCCACCAGCATTCTCAGTACATTCCTTATCTTAACCCATCTTTGCTTACATGTCCAGTCCACTGCAACAGCTTACAGTCTACAATTACTGACCAAAGAAAGCTGTCCCATGAAGCATTATGGCAATGAGTATTTAACAAGACAGAATGTGTGTAGAACTGAAACTCTTAATGGATCTTCACAGTATATCCACCTCTCAGAAAGCAGAAAGTAAATGAAAGTTCGTTGGATTGTCAAACATTATGCACCCATCTGATAAAAATTAACTCATCAATTTTTAGTTAGTTCTTTTATCAATACTCACCTTCTCAAGAGACAGATCACCCCCTTCAATTGCTTTAAAAGGGTACAAAGCCACAACCACTTTTGGCCTGATCATCACTTTCTCCTGTAACACAATCAGTTAAAATTTGACTGTTTGTTTTTGGCATCATGTTGCATATATATTGATTGAATTTTCACGGTTTCTATCACATAACACTACAACATGAACATTATTTTACATCACACATTTGTCATACATTCCAGCAGCATCTGTCACTGTCACATGAATGTCTCTCTGTAAGGTACTGTGGTAGCAATACATGTCATACATTAACTGCAAAAAATATCACAAAATACAAATGTCAAAAGAGCAGAAAAGGTAAATGCCACTTTGGCTGCATTTTAGGCATGGATAGTGTATTCAGTATAGTGACTATGGTACTGGCTGGACAATCCAGGGCTCAATTCTTGGCAGATATAAGATATTTTTTTTTACCTTCAGGTGACTGTGCATCATGATAAATTCTTATATTAAAACCAACTAGAAGCACTAATTTCTCAAATTTATTTTTGGAATAAAACTCTACACATTTCGGACAGTTCCTCTGTCCATCATCAGGAGTTTTTCACTGTACACACAGCAATGATATATGTCATACAGGTTTTGCTGACAGCTTGTGAGCAGGATCAGGACGGAACATCCTGATCCTGCTCTCAAGCTGTCAGCAAACCCGTATGACATATATCATTGCTGTGTGTACAGTGAAAAACTCCTGATGATGGACAGAAGAACTGTCTGAAATGACATATACCATTGCTGTGTGTACAGTGAAAAACTCCTGATGATGGACAGAAGAACTCTCTGAAACATGTAGAGTTTTATTCCAAAAATAAATGTGAGAAATTAGTGCATCTAGTTGGCTTTATTATAAGAATTTATCATGATGTACGGTCACCTGAACATAAGTATTCATATACATGGTCCTCTTGTGACATGCTATAGCACTTCTAACACACTGCTAATACAGTAGCTTTCAGAAATATCTTGACCTGATGATGGCAGCTGCTGTCCAAACAAAATGAGAATTTGCAATGTCAAGCAACATCCATGTAATAGCAGTACCTGATGGGAACATTCAATTAGAAATGAGAATGCGATCAGCATCATCACATTATAATTAACTAAACGTTGTTCTTTCTTATATATTATGAAGCAACTATTAACCTACATGGAGTCATAATCTAAACTCTAACGTGAATATAAATACTCCCTCAAAATTGACAAAAAAGAGTTTCTACAGTGACATTCAAAGCTTTTATTACACAATGTTAACATAGCCCACCAATGCATAAATTTATCCCATTACACGCCTGGACAAGCCCTGAGGACAACAGGAGGTTGAGGCACCCAGAATTTCTAGACATTCAGCACATGATGGTGGCAAGATTGTCAGCCCTACGAACCAGCTGCCTTTACCTCCCTGGAGATATTCCTAGAACTCGTTTCTGTTAGAGGCTGAGTCGACCCCTGTGTCACTGCATGGCCAGAAAGATTAAGTCAATGAAAAATCCCAATGACCCCATCAAGAATAGAACCCACGACCTTCCTGCTTGTAGGGCACCAAGGTGTTCTCCCCATGAAGACATATGATGGGCTGTCTTCCCAAGCATGAGGTGATCGCTGAGCAAAAGCAACCACTCACCTTCATCTTTACACAGGTGAAGAATGCACGAAGGTTTATTCAAGCCTTCTATGCACCTTCATTACACAGGATTATGCAAAGGATAACTTTACATTTGCATTACAGTATCTTACACTAAACCATACACTGTCATGGAAGCATATGCCTTTGAGACTGTCAATTGTTTGAATAAAAATGTGTAAGAATATCCAGCACAAAGGAAAATTACCTGTTGTCCTACAATCACCAATGTAGGTCTCAGTGCTGTACCTAATAAGAGATTAGCCACAGTATAAAGACTTTTACACTATAGCTTCATCTTGCAGGTGCTACACAATAGATACCAATTCCTCTTACCAGAAGAGAGACAACCAGTGTTTGAGATGTTGTACACTGTGGAACATTAAATCCTCCTCGCTGTCACAAAATATGCTTTGTTAAGCATGATTTTCAGGTATCAGATTATAGTGAGCAAGACGGTAATTAAAACGTTTTTACTCGCTGGCAAAATTAAACATGCAACATCGTTGGGACATCACTTACTTTGACCTTGGAAGAAGGGGTCCCTGGGGTTCCACCTGGCATGTTTTGAGAGGACGGAACACCTGCAATAGAAATATGTAATTAAAATCTGACGATAAAATGGTTAAAACATTTAGACATCCAAAAACAAGAACAGCAAACAGAAATGAGTTTAATGAAGACATGGGGTCAGGGTAAAGATAAATTCTGAAACAATTCTTGTCAATTTAGAAAACACTACAAAGACTGAGATATGTATACACAGAGCATCCCACTAATGTTTCCCTCAGCAGGGCAGATGTGGGAAGAGCTTCAACATGTTCACAGCCTGTAGCCACCAGGAAATCGAAGTCTGGTTTTCCCCTGCAGTTCAACTTACCTCATTTCAAAGAAAAGTCTCAAAATTCCACCTCCAGCTTCTAAGAAGGCCTCGCATATTCTGAAAATATTTCCTGCCAAATTATAGAGTTTCTGTCTGTAGTATCAACAATTTCTCATTGAAAACTGCCCTTCAGTTCTTCCAATTACAGTGGGCTGTCCTACCCATTTTCTGCTTCAATTAATTTTTTTAATCATGGCATCAGGATTACTTTAACATAATGGCAAGTACTTCTTTCTTTGAAAAAGACAGGGCCTATGATTTTGTGAACACTCACTGCACCTTGGAGTTATGGACAGGAAACTTCACCAGCTTCATGGGGATTTTTGTAACATCAAAGCGTTATTTTGGCTGTTTATGTTCCATTTAGTATATAGACCATGCATCATCCTAGATAAGGAAAAGTTTTCGTATTTTATTGTTGTCCAGCACTAAATTAGAAAATTTTACATCTTTTGTATATTCTTATTTTACAGGGCACTAATGAGAGAGTACTACAAACGAAAACTCTTTGTTCTACAAGAAACAAATCTCGTGTGTAGTGGCCAGGCTCACTGTATTTGACACTTGACCTGGAGCAAAGGTTTCACGTTTCAGCACTGATTAAAAAAAAAAACATAACTCACAGAGACTCACCTTGCCTCAGCGGGCTCGTAATTCCCTACATTCCGAGAAACGATTAGTAGGGTTACTCCATTCATGACAATCATTTTTACCTGCTCATTCTGTATGGATATTCATATTCATATTCATATTTATTATTATTCCATTGTATCATACAGATATGAAACATGTCAGTAAAATAATTAGCAATAAGAATAATAAGAATAATAACAATAATAATAATGTACGATGCATAAAGCATCCGTCATATTAAACATTAATAACTAATTATACATTACAACAAAATCTAAGAAATGAGTAATAGCTGTATATATTTAATGAACAATACAAACATTGTAGAGGAAATTATGTGACTTTTCCAATAGATTTCTCATATATAACTCGTTAATTTGCTAACAAGCATAATCATTATAATTTTGTTGATAATATTCATCAATACTATAAAAAACATAATGAAGGAGGAATTTCTTCAGCGCAGTTTTAAACA
>Ga0136643_10013040_pt1 | contig 12415 bp, 13 predicted proteins | sample TergutLab28metaG_FD_96883 | JGI IMG/M metagenome (GOLD analysis project Ga0136643, IMG submission 96883) | Labiotermes labralis P1 segment gut microbial communities from Petit-Saut dam, French Guiana - Lab288 P1 (version 3) (version 3) | ecosystem: Host-associated > Arthropoda: Insects >...
ATCAAGACACACAGACAGCATATTAGATACATTAGAACTGCATGACGGAAAAGCAACATTCTTTGTAGTCGGCAACAGGGTAGAAACATATCGAACTACGGTAGAGCGTGCAGTTAACCTTGGCAATGAAATTGCAAATCATACGCAAACACACCCTCGTCTTACTTCCCAAACGGACGGTGAAATAAAAAATGAAATACAATCTGCAAGTAACGCCATCGCATCTATAATAGGTACTTCGCCATTAATATACCGCCCTCCATTTGGCGCCACAGACGAAAGAGTTTTGAACATATCTGCCGAATTGGGCTATGGCATCGTAAAATGGACTATCGACCCCTTAGACTGGCGGGACAGAGATGCAGATACTATTTATAACAGAATTATGAGCCAAGTGGAAGATGGCTCGGTTATTGTACTCCATGACATACATCTAACAACTGCACAAGCAATGGAGCGCGTGATCCCAAGCCTCATTGACAAAGGGTTTCAGCTTGTTACAGTATCTGAATTACTAGAGCGCAGGTATGGAGGATTAGCAGCCGGAAGTGTGTTTGGCACCTACTGCTCTTGGAGAATATGGGATGCTGAATAAGATTTATATCAACAATAAAGAAATATGGTTCCAAAAATAAAAATAAGGCGATTGATTGCCAGCATAGCACTGGTTCTCAATCGCCTATTTTGTTAATTACAGCGATACTTATTTCATTTCCGGCATTAACTTATCGATAAAGTCAATAATAATGCCTTGCTGCACCTCAGAAAAACCATCAAGATAAATACACTTGCGGTTATCAATACCTAAAATGTAATCGGCAGAAGTACCATACACCTCTGCTATTTTTTTGAGGGTTTCTACTTTAGGCATTTTGCTGCCAGCTTCATAATTAAGAATCGTAGTACGCGACACTCCAATCAAATGAGCCGCTTGTTTTTGAGTGAGATTCTTTCGCTCTCTTAACTTGTTCATTCTTGATCCAAAATCATACAACTCCAAACAGAATCACACTCCTTTCAAGATTCCCCTTATTATAATCCAGAGCTTGTTGCCACCAGTTTACAAAAATTAAAAATATTGACACCCAATGGTTGACTTTTTGTCGTTTTTTAGAGTACAATAGGTTATCACGCTCCCAAAACCTACTACCTATTCACAACAAGGAGGACTCACAATGAAAAGCAAGAAAACGCGCATGGCAAAAATTCGTATTGACAAAATTATTGGCGATAACATTCAATACGGACGAATGGCAAGAGACTTGACAAGAGACGAACTGGCAGAAATTACAGACCTGACAGTCCCCCATATAGGCATGATAGAACGTGGAGAACGCGGCGCAACCCCTGTAACTTTGGAAAAAATATCAAGAGCCTTTAATATTTCTATTGATAGTCTTTTTAGGGAGAACCTAGCCCTATCTCAACATGAGAAATCAAATAATACTTATTACAAAAAAGCGTCTTCTTTTATTACCAAATTATCGGAGAAAGATTTGGAATTTTTACTATACGTCATCAAAGGACTAGAGAGAAGACGCAAAGCGTATTGAGGATAGTTGCAATGTTGTAACCTGAGTGTCAAAGTACATTTCCTACTTTAAATAAATCAGCAAAACCCCTGTAAAATGAATTTGCAGGGGTTTTGTGTTGTACATTAAATTTTAAATATAGAAAACACTTGACAAGTAAACTTGGCGCGTGTTATATTTCCACTGACAATAAAACTTGTCAAAAATACCACTATACTTGGAGGCAACCTTATGAATAGTTCCACAGAAAACAATAACGACAACCGGAAAGAAGAAATTTTGGAAAAAATCAGACAGTCACAACAGGATGAGGGTATAGATTATGCGGTAAACAAAGGCGCACGACTGGGCAACTACTATACCGAAGCAATAGGCCTTCCGCTCATTTTGTTGTGTGTGCTTGCTGGGCAAACACTTACCGTATACGCATTGCTTACACTTTGGGGAGCTCATGCCTTCGGTGATTTTCTCGCTAAGTATCGCTATTTCAAGCAAAGGCGATACTTGATGGGCGCAATTATTTTTGGTGCCCTTTTTGGAGGGTTCTTCGCGGCTTTATTCATAAGGGATGTAGGCGTTCTCCAAGGATGGTGGGGATAAGATGAATGATGAAATTGTATTAAAAAACAAACTAAAAGTAGCAAGGGCCGAAAAAGACCTTTCTCAAGCGGCATTAGCCGAAATGGTTGGCGTATCTCGCAATACCATTAGCTCCATAGAAACAGGGCAGTTTTGCCCAACGGCAAAGTTGGCTCTTATCCTATGTATCGCTCTCGACAAAAAATTTGAGGAACTGTTTTTCTTTGAATAGACCTGCCAATTAAAAAACCGTCACAAGTCCAGCCTGTGACGGTGTTATTGTTTATACATAAAGTGTTTGTGGTCTGCCTTTAATCAAGTGTGTATTGTTTTGAATATATTTTATAAGCACGTTTGCTTCTTCAAATTTTATATCTTTGTCGTTGTAACAGTCGATTGATTCTTGTACATATTCCATAAACCAAACTTCCAGAGGTTCGGCATTGCTTGGGGCGGGTATCGTATGGATTAGACGCAACAACTCGCCTGCTTTCAAGCCGTATGGTCCTGTTTGCGGTTTCAACAAGATACTTTTTGTCATCCGATTCTCCCTTTACAATAGGTTCGATTTTGACAAATGTATCGTAACTTGGAATGTCTTTCATCACTACCTCCTAATGAAGCATTATAAATTTAATGCACGTACCACATTCATTGTGGTACATAGGTGCGCCCTTGCTCTTTTCAGATAGTACGGCTTTTACACAGAAACTAACGCTGTAATGACGGCTGCAACGTCTTTCATTTTTTGCAAATTTACGTTTCCAGCCTTGTATGCAATTATATTAACATCCGCTGTAAAAAGTTTGTTTGGTCGTATATTACTGGTATTACTAAGCCCACCATTTGAAAAGTCGATATCGGAAAGTTCAATCGCATAATTATCGCTAAAATTCTGACTGGTTATTTGTGCTAAAACGATGTCATCTGATGAAGCTATAGCAACAACAAGAGCAGGGCGACGTTTGGAAGAACTTAAATCCGAAAATGGAAAAGGCAGTACAACAACATCACCCTTTACAAATTTGCCCATGCAGAATCCTCCTCGGGAGAAAGCCAGTCTTTTGCCAACGCACTTTCGCTTGCTAGGGTTGTTTCATTTAACTTTTTTGCGGCAACTTGAAAAGGTATAGCCCTTTCTCGCACTGCTTGACTAACAAACAAGCTAATAGCAGCTGAAAAAGAAATTCCCAATTCTCGAAAAAGATGGTCGCCTTTCTCCTTTAATTCATCATCAATTCGAATATTTAACTGAGCCATATCAGACCTCCTGTTTTAATGATGCAATCATTATATAGCAATACATAGCATTTGTCACCGAGATTGCTTCGTTATATCCACCCTTCACAGCACACATTCTATATTTTCATTCTCTATGCTAAAGTTATGATAAAGTTTGGATATATCTAAGAAATCTCATGATAACTAAATGTATACCGTGCTATTATAGTGCACGGTGATAGTATTTTTGAGAGGGGTGCGAAAATGAGCAATCGTTAATTCAATTAAGCCAACAAAACAAATTGATAGCAAAAATGTCAAGCCTAATCTGGCCTTATTTGTATTGGAATTGGATTAACGAATATATTTTATCGCACATGGGCGCATCGTGTCCTTTTATGTGATTTTTCGTTGTCCTTTTCCACACCCTGGAAAAGGAGTTTTTATTTATGAGAGAAAAAATCGAAAAACAAATGGACGAGTATATGGAAAAATATCTTAGCCTATATCCATTTAGCGGCTCTATCGCTGCTATTTACAAGGGCGAGGTTGTTTTTAACAAGGCATATGGTCTTGCGAGTATCGAGCTTGATGTCCCTAACACACCCCAAACCAAACATAAAATCTGGTCGGTGACAAAGCAATTCACCGCTGCCGCTATTCTTATGCTGGAGGAGCGCGGGTTATTAAAAGTTGAAGATAGTCTGAAAAAATACTTTTCAGACTGTGTGGCACTTGATGAGCGCATTACGATTCACCACTTACTGACACACACATCGGGATTGTTTAACTCTTCCGAAATCAAAGATAACTCATTCCATGTACTCCCCCAAAAAACTGCGGATTTGCTAAAATGGCACACCGCCTTGATGGGCGATAAACTATTAAGCCATGAATATATCGATAAAATGAACACAGACTATATGAACAATTATGGCTATGGCGTTGAGGTGTCTGAAGTTGATGGCAAGTGCATTGTTGAACACGGTGGCGGCCACGAAGGGTTTTATGCTTACCTTGCAAGGCGGCTTGATGATGATTTTGCCGGTGCTGTAATCACCAATTACGGCTTTGGTGAGGGTGTAGGGATTTTGAATGATGCAATCAAAGATATTACACTAGGCAATCCGTATGAAATGCCCGCAAAGCCGCCTGTGCATGAAATAGATCGCCATTTGCTTGATGAATATATCGGCAAATATGAAGATGAACATTTTCCAGTTGATTACGAGCTAAAGCGAGTGGGCGATGAATTGCATTTAATTCGCATGAAGTATGGTAATGGTCCATTTATATTGCCTGTTTATCCAATTAGCGACACGGAGTTGCAACATACGTGGACTGACGAAACCTATGAACTTGGTAAAACGAACGACGGCATACCGACGCTTCTAGGTATCAAAAAGCTGGATGCAACCCAAGTATCGCTTGATGAAAGTAAAAATAATAATACAATTTAGCCATCAAGCAAATTTACTGCTCAATAATTGGATAAGCAAAATCCTAATTATCTAAGCAGCAGAAGGTGGGGAAATTGTTGAAGCGCTCTTAGCTGAGTTTAGCAGTTACCTTATGGGTTGCGTAGGGATACATCTGCTACACAGATGAAAGGACATGAAATAATTATGGAAAAAACTTTACAAGATATATTTGCCAACTGGCTTAAAGACAATGATGGAGATTTTTCGGGTGTATTTTCTGCATCTGATGCGAATGGTATTATATTTCAAAAAGCCAGTGGCTACAGAAATAAAGCTGAAGAATTACCAAACACAACAGACACAGCCTTTGGCATTGCCTCTGGTACCAAGCTATTTACAGGCCTTGCGGTTTGTAAGCTGATAGACGAAGGCAAGTTATCTCTGGAAGATAAACTGTGGGATTTACTTTCTACTGACTTAGGGCAGATAGATAAGAGAGTGACTGTACTTCACCTTCTTACGCACACTTCCGGCGTTGGTGATTACATTGACGAAGAAGCTGATGACGATGAAGGTCAGTCACAAAACTTGTGTGACAAATATCCCGTGCAATTGTGGACACGGTTAGCGTACTACTTACAAATGATTACACCACTACCGCCCAAATTTGAGCCGGGAGAACGGTACGGCTACTCTAATGCCGGATTTATTTTGCTTGGTTTAGTAGTAGAGGCTGCAAGCGGCCTGCCATATCAGCAGTATGTACAGGATAATATTATTACGCCGTGCAATCTTACACATACAGGCTTCTACCGTATGGATACTTTACCATCAAATACGGCATTGGGTTATTTATACGATGAAGCTACGCAAACTTGGCGTACAAATATTTTTAATTTGCCTATTCTGGGTGGTTCTGACGGTGGATTATTTACATGCGCTAGTGATGTAAAAAAACTATGGCACGGAATTTTTTCCAATAAAATATTATCGGAAGATATGACCAACACCTTTCTGAAGGCACACACAACAGCGATGGAAGATGATGAGGATGGAAGCGTTGAAAGCTGTGGGCTTGGGATAAAAATCTACACCAAGGAAGGCAAGACTGCCTATTTTGCAGTTGGCGGTGACGCTGGGGTAGGATTTTGCACAGCATATTATCCGAAAACTGAAATCTCAATATCTTGCTTTAGCAACACAGGATGGATGGCATTTTATTGCCTCATCGACATGTTAATAGATACTCACTGATATTATATTACCAAAGCGTTTGTAATAATAAAGGCTCGTACTGTGCGAGCCTTTATTATTGTAAAAATATTTTACTCCAGAGTATTAATAAACTCCATTATGTTTGTGATTTTAGTATCAAGTGCACTAAGTCCACCAGTAACGGTATACCATGGATTACCTTGCAGCACATATATGTGTCCGTTTTGTGCGGCGGCTGTGCTTTGAATAATAGAATCAGCCATAAAATTTGCTACGCCTACACCTCCTGTTGGGCTTGCCATATCTGTACGATCTAACACAAGCAAAACATCGGGATTAGCAGATAGAATAAATTCGGCTCTGGCATCAAATCCGTGCTGGTCGCCCCATTGTGGAAGTTCATCAACTGGTGAAGTAAAACCAAACTCGTCATAAATCATATGGAAGCGACTATTTGGCAAAAAGAATGACATACGGTCTGCCCACACCATTACGAATAAGGCTGTTGTTTCTGACGTGCGTACCCTTTGGCCAACATACGCTAGCCTTGCTAAGGAATCATCAAGATGCGCTTGCAGGTCGTCTGCAATGTTGGGGAAAATTTGTTGCAGCACATAAATATTATGCTTCATGTCGCCGACAAGATTGGAATGCTGGGCGTTTTGTGTTAGGCGAACAAAAGCGGTATCGGGATATGCTTCACCGGCGTGGGCGCGCAGTTCTGCCCTAACTTCTGGGCTTGTGGTTTCGCCTGCGGCGTTATGTGCAAATGAACGCATGCCTAAAACTACAAGTTCTGGCTGAACTAAATCAAGTATATCCCAATTTACGTAATGCAATGTGCCTCCACGTATTACAAAATCCTGCTCGCCAAACCAAGCAACCTCATCTGGCAAAGTTGCGGTGTCTGGAATTACAAGGGTTTTAATACCTGTATTTTCCCAACCTATCGTATAGAGAATGTCGAGAACGCTCCATTCAAAAATTGCTACCGTTGTGGGGTTTTGTGGCACGGTCACTTCCTGGGAAACCCCTGCTGCATCAGAATATGTTACCGTAACAAATTGCGGAGTGGTTTCCATATCTTCTGGTGGTACTGCTGCTTCTGCAGCAGGGGTATTGACGTTTGCCGCGGTAATTGTTTCTTGTGGGGCAGGTGCAGCTAGTGGGGCGGTATCTTGTGTTCCAACGCAGGCAGTTAATGCAAAAAATATTGTTGCGGCGAGAACAACACCCGCCATTTTTTTAATTGTATTTGTTTTCATTTTGAAAACCTCCTAAAATTTTTTCGATTATGGGCAACAAGCTCTTGTTTTATCATCACAATCAAAAAACAGGCATACGCGTTTTCCATCGTGATTTGCTATGTGAAATTCATGATCAAATACTGGGTCTAGCACCTCCTTTGTAATCATTTTTTCGGGGGCACCTTCGCTTAGTATCCGGCCATCCTTCATTGCGACAATGTGTCCTGCATAGGCAGAGGCAAAATTTATATCGTGCATAACAATAACAATCGTTTTGTTAAGTTCTGTAACTAGCTTTTTTACAATTTTCATCATTTCCACCGAGTATTTTATATCCAAATTGTTAAGGGGCTCGTCAAGAAATATATATGGTGTATCTTGTGCGAGTATCATTGCAATAAAAGCCCTTTGGCGTTGACCGCCAGAAAGTTCGTCTAAAAACCGGTCTCGCAAATCGCCAACCATCATATAGTCAAGAGATTCATTCACTTTTTGCCTATCAATGTCTTTTAGCCGTCCTCCACAGTGGGGGAAACGTCCGAATTCCACCAAGTCATTTACAGTAATCCTTATGCTAATCTGTTGGGTTTGCTTTAGAAATGCTATCTTTTTGGCAACCTCACTTGTTTTAATTTTTCGTACATCTATACCATCAAGCAAGACTTCTCCTGATATGGTTTGTATCAGATTTGACATTGCACCAAGCAAAGTGGATTTGCCGGCTCCATTTGCCCCAACCAACGCAGTAATGGTGTTTTCCTTAACTACAATACTTACATTATCAAGGGTTTTTGTCAGGCCCTTGTTGTATGACTGGCTTACGTTTTTAACTTCTATCATAAACGATTCTCCTTTAAAATTAGATAAAATACATATGCGCAACCCACTAAGTTGATTATTGTAGTAAGCGGAATGGTACCTTGGAGAAGCTGTTCTATAGCTGAGCCCATTACCAAAGTCACTACTGCAACGCCTGCGGCGCAAATGAATAGCGGTAAATGTTTATGTGTTTTTATTACTTCTCTTGCGGCGTTTACTACCAAAAGCCCTAAAAAGGCCAAGGATCCAATCATTGCCGTTGCAACACTCATACCTATGGAGATGAGAATAAGTGTGTAGTTTATTTCACGGTTATATGCAACGCCTAAACTCTTTGCCTGTTCTGGGCCAAGACTCATCACGTCATATGTTCGGTGCCGCAAAATCATTAAAATTGCTACAATGATGATCATTGGCAGTGCCATATTTATAACGTCTGTATTCATATTCATTACCGTTACGGCTGTGGCGGCTTGCACCTGATAAAACTCATAAAAATTCATTAAGGATTGCAAATACCTTGCTCCGTTACTGACAATACCAGAGAGCACAATCCCAAACATAAGCAAAAATATGATGTTGTTTTTGTTTCGCCGCAGAATTGTTCCAAACATCATCATAGAAATTACGACCATAACCCCCGAAGTTACAAGAAAATTTCTAATCGGGTCTGCAAAAAATGGAGTAAAGGATCCGAAGGCAAAAACTAATAATGTTTGCGTTCCAATAAAAACCGAATCAAACCCAATCATGGACGGCGTTAATATTCGGCTTTGGGTTATTGTTTGAAATCCAAGGCTTACGATTGCTATTATTACGCCTGCGGCTGCCATTCCTATGATTGCGGGAATAGTTCTATCCATGATACGCTCGAATGCGACAGGGGTCATTGGTATACCAAGCCGCATTGAATGTGCGTATGTGCGTGAAAAAATATACAATGCGATAGATGCGATTATAAGCAAGGTTAGCATGATGAAAACAATGATTATCCGCTTATTTAATTTTGTTCTGGCATTTGCAGAACTTTGATTATGCTGCAGCGGAAGCTGTCTTTTTAGACTTGCGCTTTTTAACATCTGACATCCCCCTTAATAAATAAACCATAAAAATAATTCCACCTACAACGCTGACAGTTACACTCACATTCATTTCAAATGGGTACATGACAAGTCTGCTTGTAATATCACAAATCAATACAAATACTGCACCAAACATCATTAGGTCAAAAATTGATTTTTTTAAGTTGTCACCATAAAAAGATGTTGCCATATTTGGGATAATCAATCCAACAAAGGGTAATGGCCCTACAGACACAAATGTAGCCGCGCTTATTAACGAAATAACCACAAGCCCCAAAAATACAACACGGTCATAATTTACACCTAAGTTTTTAGCAAAGTCTGCACCAAGTCCGATTATGCTAAATTTTGTTGCGTACATCACTGTAAAAACAAGGGGAATGATTACAATGTATATCATTTCAAAATGCCCTAACCGTGCGAAACTTGCTAAATTAAAAGCGTTTAGCATTTGTATCCCTTCAAATCGAAAGGCAACAGCCGTACTAACGGCGGCAATCAAACCGCCATACATCATTCCAAGCAAAGGTATGTAAACGGTCTCTCGTATTTTTAACTTGTTAATAACCATCACAAACAGCATTGTCGCAACCAGTGCGAACACAAACGCAAATAATGTTTGCATTACTCCTGACTGGGGTGGCAGAAATATAAACGCCAATAACAATCCAAGCGCAGCGGCGTCGGTTGCACCGCTTGTACCTGGGGACATAAATTTGTTTCTGCTTATGGCTTGCATAATAAGGCCACCGACACTTAGCCCTGATGCAGATAGGATTATGGCGGCTGTACGTGGCACTCTGCTACGCCAAAACACCAACCATGCCATTTCATCACCTGCCCATAATGCCGCAAATGAAACATCCGCAAATGAGCCAATCATAAGGGAAGCCACTGTTAGTGTAACAAATAGCATAATCATTGTAATGCGTTTCCAATTTCTAAATAGGATACCTCTTGAACCTTTCATAAAAATGTACCACTCCTGCATTTATTTGATTTCAATACTGGGGCACATTAAAGTTAGACTCAACTAACTAATGCCCCTTAAAAAATGCGCCCTTAGCGCAAATGAAATAAGTTAGACTCAACTAACCCTCGTAATGTTAGCATAGACTAACTTCAATTGTCAATACCTGCATTTGAAATTTTCTAAAATAGGGATGCCTCCTTAAGAAAAAAGCGAGGCATCCCCATATTTTTGTTATCTACATTATTACTGCAATTCTGCTTGCACTATTCCAAATTACATTGGGTTTATAAGCGTCAACTCAACGGTTTGCCCAAAGGCAGTTACCCTTAGGTAAATCCGCTGCCAAGGTGCGTTAAAGTTAACATCAAAACCATTTTGCGGCGATACACCAAGGGTGTTAATACGGCGCAAATGCTCCATGGCATTTTTATTGTCTTGGTCAACGGCAGTTATCTCGGTGATAAGAACATTCGCATTAACGCCATCAAGCCGTGTCCAAAGGCGAATGACTCCGGCATTAGCTAGGGACTGATTGTTAATTACCCCATTGTTGAATACGTTTAGGCTGAAAACTGGCAGGGTTGCCAAAAATTCTGCTATTATCCTATCTATCAGCCATTGTTCAACCAATGGGCTGTCTACGATAACCAGCAGGTTTTCAAGGGCTCTTCTGTATGCGGCAAAATCATCAACATCGGCGGCTGTTAGCGCACCATAATTTTGTGCCAGGAAGTACAACTGTGTCCGGTCGGTACTTGGTAACGGACGCGGGCCATTCCATACGGTTACGTAGTCTACATACATATGGTATGTTTCTCCACTATAGAAAAGTGGTGAATTTGCTGTTGCATTTGCGCCGCCACCTCCAGGCAGCGCCCAAAGTGCAGATTCCATGGACAGCTTCATATAATTGGGGTTCCGGTTTACAGCCAAGCCAGCTTGGGGCGGCAAATCAGATAATCTCCCCACTTCAATGCCGTTTACAAAGAAGATATATTCTGTGGGTGACCACTCTACTGCAAATGTGTGGAACCCGCCGTCATAAATACTAACGTCTGCAATATCGCTGGCATGATACCTTCTGGACGTACCCGGATGGTTGTATCCTCTTTCTGCCGACTCTGTAGAAGACCACCATAGTGCCCAGTTAAAGCGGCAGTTTATGTGGCCATCAATTGACTCGACAATGTCAATTTCTTGGCCTCTTATTGAATAAGTGCCTGTGTAAGCAAAGTATCGGTTCATTAGCCAAAAAGCACCCCAGGCGCCATGAACGGCTGTTGGGTCTGGGAAGCTAATGCGGGCCTCGTAGAAGCCAAAAGCATTTTCCCAGTATACGCCTTCCCAGTCTTGGGACATGGTGCGCACACCACCGGCTCTCATTGTGTTGCGTCTTGCGCGGGCGTGCTGGTTCGCATTCCACCAACCGGCATTTGCCAGCCATTCCGGTGCGTGATTTTCAAAGCCGTCAGGGGATATCTCGATGCCAAGTACAAGCAAATCTCTGTCCCCGTCAATCCAAGCCATTGCCGGATCCCAGTATGACAAGTCTTGACGCCACAAGTAAGGGGTTGCCCTTGCAAAACCGGAGGCAGGGTTATCGGCGCTGTACTCGCGATGGGCGGTTATCATACCTGGTCTGTTTGGATCTGTATCAATTGGGTTTGAAAAGTCGTCGTGGAAAATAACGCTTGGGGCCTGAACTTCGGAACCTGTTGCTTCGAAAGTGATGAAGATATGCAGGTTATCGCCCCTGTGTTCGCTAGCAATGCTTGTTACACGCTCTGTAGGCAGCCCTACAATATCTTCGTGGGTGATATTGTTAGCCGCAAAACTTGGAGGCATACTTGCAGGGATGTTTTGCCACCAGCGCATGTCGTTTGTGTCAATTGGGATGCCTAATTCTAATGGTGTCCAATATACGCCGTGCCATTCTGGATTGGGTTCCAAAATCCATTCTAGGGTGTATACCGTATCAGGCTGGAAGTAACGCTCTATTTGCGGATACCAAACCAAGGTGTGGTCGTAGCCATAATTATGACCTGGAAGTGGAGTGCCGCCAATTGCGCGGGCATTACCTTGTGTAAGTGCCCACCGATACAGACTTGCAGGGAAATGTCCGGCTACCGGACTTGGGATTTCTCGCACCCTAAATTCGTGAACGCGCTCGCGGAATTGCACAGGATCGGAATAAACAGTAACGCCGTCATGGGTTACTGCCACGCGAATATAATATCCTAGTATTGCCAAGTCGCCTTCTACTAAGTGCAAGCGCCTGTTGGTTGTTACCGCACTTGGAATGTGATTGGTTAAACGGTATTCCAAA
>Ga0136643_10013041_pt1 | contig 12414 bp, 4 predicted proteins | sample TergutLab28metaG_FD_96883 | JGI IMG/M metagenome (GOLD analysis project Ga0136643, IMG submission 96883) | Labiotermes labralis P1 segment gut microbial communities from Petit-Saut dam, French Guiana - Lab288 P1 (version 3) (version 3) | ecosystem: Host-associated > Arthropoda: Insects >...
AGCACATGTGCTCGAAACATGTAGAGGCATGAAATAAAACTTATTGTGAAACAAATTTTGTGCATCAAGTTGGTTAAATACTGAGATAAATATACTGAGATGCACGGTCAACAAAACGTCAAACGCGTAGTGTAGTTTATCTTTAGGGTACTCACCGTGTAATTAGACACTAGAAGATAGCGTCTAGAGCTGAAAATTTATGAACATTACTTGACTGGGTTGACTACTTCATTAGTACGCAAAATCATGTACATGTAGTTTGCAGTTTTGGTGTCATTGTTAACATAAACTACGCGTCCAGATTCTGTAGACTTCGGAGACAATCGTATCAACTGAATGAAAAGCGGTGTGTTGTAATTAACTGCTTAATTATTAGGGTGATCAAGTAAATGGGAATGAGATGAACCTAGCACGCAATGTGCATGTTAGGTATGGGGCATCCATATGGATGTGAAGACTTCTACAGGTAGATACAGGAGCAGATTTGAGTAGAATGTTGAAATGTATCCCAAGAGATTTGTTATGAAGATGTACATGTCATTTACGTGGTTCAGGATAGAGAATGGGAGCTGAATTTATGAAAAAGACAACGAACTTCTGAGTTCTTCAAAGGACTGGGAACTCCTTGAGAACCACATTAAATCCAGTCAAACACAACAATTATTTATTCACAAATGTTTAGTTTTCTTCTTAAATTCTTGTGCTGGTGGATTCGGGGCGACTAAAGTTTATATTCTTAAGATGATTCACCTTCGTTGTGTTGTGGTTAGTACGAAAACACATTAAATCCACTCGAAATAAATAACTGTGTTTCACTGGATATAATATGTCTCGTGTTATCCCTAACACAACGGAGATGAATCGTCTTTAAGGGAAACTCGTCATTTAGTTAGGATAGAAGATTTAGCTTATGAACAAGGAACCTGCTACAAGTATCTACTCAGGTGGTTAATTAGTAGGTCCAATTAGGAGGTCAAATCAGCGGAAAACACAGCCCACTCTCAGTGTAATTAACCATTGATGGTTTAGTTCTAACGGTACTATAAATGCTATACGCTACCGATGACTAATGAACGTATTTGCTACGTAATAAGAAGGTCCAAACTGTATTTATGTTTCCGAAGTCAACTTTCCTAACACTTATCGCGACTTTCCTCAGCCTCTCTAGTGAAATTCTGGTACAAAGCTCTAGAGAGGCCATGAACCACGAACATCTCTTATCACGCCCTCATTGCATGTTATTTACACGCATCACCACAACAGACGCTGTGATTCAATGTGCTGAGCAAATGTCGTTAAAAAACTAACCACCAAATATTATTGGATATCTTGATATTATTCATTCCCGTGTATTAATAGACAATTCATACAACATAATAAAGTCACTAACGTTAAAATTGCATTTTTGCACATAATTTTTCATAATTCCGACGTGTTTCGATCTGTCTTGATCATCTTCAGGGAGTTACTTAACAACATTAAGGTATATATAAAAACATGGATGTTTTATTAAAAACATTAAAATTTGTCCATGAAATGTCTGTAGGTGTTATGAACTTCATTGTAGTAGTGCATAACTGGTTCGTAAGCTCTAGATATTTTAGTGCTATAGACTTTTACAATAATTCTGTAATGTAAAATAATAATAATAATAATAAAATAAAAATTATTGGCTATTGGCTTTTTGTCCCTCAGATTTGTGACAATGACTTAACGATAGGGAGAAGGACAGAGAAACGTGATTATCATCCAGCACGCAATTTTGTATTCAAATGCGCCATTTCAGAGGGACACAGAGTGAGACATTTTAGTGGTACCGTTAAATATCCCTAAATTAAACATTTATATACCCGATGGCAGTCGTGAGCTTTTAAATCTACCAGCTAATGTTATCAGCCCCGTCCAACGGTACTCCCACCTTGCAGTGGGTTCAAGTAAACCTGAGAGCTAAGCCTCCCTTAGCATTTCTGCCACTAGCGTCTCTCACACGAAGAGACGTGCCTGGGAGAAGGGAACTCCGATAAGAAGCCATCTCATGCCTGCATCTGCGACATCAGTAGTGACTCGAAGCACAGAGCAGACGATTCTAGAGATGGTTCGTGATCATTTAGCAAGAGGCGTGACCACATTGCTTCGTAAAGCTGCCGTACTGCGATATAGGAGGCAAATGGAAAAAGTGCCATATTACGATTATTATCCACGGACAAACTTTTTCCAAAATCAGAGATCAAGAGGAAGCGCTAGACTGCCTGGATAATTCGGTTTGGAAGAGGCTATGACTTCTCGCAAGACAGAATAGCTGACAAATGAATACACGAGTGAATGGGTCAGTGAATGAATGAATCAATACTATCACGGATTTGGGTGTTTGTTCGTGGTGTTTTACGTGGCGTCATGTCAACATATTTCTTCAAACTTTCGGCTGTTAGTGCCAGGAGGAAGATGTCAAAGCAGACTTACAAATTTAAAGTGACAGAAAAAACAGAGAAGAATCAGAGAATAAATAGAAAGCGAACAGTTTCACACATGAGAGACTTCTGTAAATTACTTCCTAACTGGCAATTACGTTTTGTCGAGCCAAGCAGGTAGCAACAGCGGTGAAGTTCCAGTCGTGTATGGACTGAATCCGGCCACGTTTTATGTGTTTTTTAAAAAAGATATCCTGTGCCAGTGTCGGTACACCTTGAAACATACAATCGCCATCTTATTACACATCTTTAATAATTACTTATTTATGATTATCTCTCACCTCGAGAACTGAGCTCTTCTGCTGTTTTACCGATGTTTCGGGAAAACTTATGGGTCCTATCTTCAATAGTCAAGAATCTAAGTTTTCCGTTTTCTTCTTCTTCTTCTTCTTCTTCTTCTCATCCTCATCTTCCTCCTCCTCCTCCTCCTCCTCCTCCTCATTCTTCTTCTTTTTTCTTCGATTCTTGACCCTTGCAGATGGGCGAGATAAGTTGTCACGAAACGTCGGTATGAAATTACAACTACTCCCTGCGTAACAACCCAGAAGAGCTCCATTCTCTTCTACTTCGAGGCGGAAGCTTGATATCGCGCACAATATATCTCAAATTGTCGGGCGCCTTATAATCCGTAATGGTGGGCCAGCGTCTTTCCATAATTCGGGATTTGCTTTCACCCAGAGAACCTCTCTTCTATGGGGACACTTTGATGACAACATAATTTCTTATCCTTGAAAAAAACAAGAATAATTTTCTGTACTTGTTTATATGGGGGAGAATTCTTTTCGTTATGTCGAACACCAAATGAAGCCAGACATCTCATATGCAGCATGGAAACTGCTAGGTAACTGTCTAACCCTCTCTGTAGGTTAAGACTTCAATTATGCTTAAAGCTTTTTATTCCATCGACAATATTTTATTTGAAACTGAGGTCTAATTTTTAAAAATATGAACCCTTTTGTAATATGACTAACAATTAATTCAACGGTTTAATGATTTCTGTAACGTCAAGGACCGTCATCCCCGTTGTGTTTGTTAGAACCTAAGGTAATAAGGTTATAGCAGTCATAACACAACTATTTTCAGGTGTATGTAACTTTTCAACTACATGTTTCGGCCGATGTTCCTGTGGCCATCATCAGGTTGGATACAATTTTATCAGAGAGACTATATACATATGATATAACACAGAACAATTATTAGTATTAGTGTAGGTAAGGGGGAACGAGATATCGTTTTACGCGAAGTCGGTGGGCGTGTGTGTGCAGATGGTAAAGAACTATGCATATAACATGTGTTATCCTGTTTGTCTATGACAATGTAGTGTTGATAAATTATATACACTTGATAATATAGTTGTGTTATGACTGCTATATCCTTATAGAATTATTACCTTACGTTCTATGAGTTCTGTAATCTGATTACGTAAATAAACTCAGCATTCAAACGCAACGTGAAACCTTGTATAGTGCAATTACTATGTAATATAAATATCCGATTCATTTCCAAATTGCCGGCTATATTTAAAAGTGTCAGTTTCCAAATCACTCTCTGAGTGTAACAGACTTACAGTTGTGTGAAAACATTCACAAATTCGGGGGTGGGGGTAAGCAGATCAACAACTCGCGTGTACCGCTTTCTTTATGGAGCTTCGCCCCCATCCCAAAATGGAGTTACGTTTTTTATCAGCATCACCATTCAGCGCTCAATATTGCACGTTATTGCAACTGAGAGGTTGTGTTCCCCTTCTACATGTCTCGGCAGAGTGACGACCAGATTATAGTACCCCAGATAGCAGCACTTACTGAGAGCAGCTGACATTTCCCATCAGGGATTCCCAATCAATCAATCATTGCCCGCCGACACAGAAGTGGCTGTCATCCAAATGTGGGCTAAAGATACGTGAAAGTAATTTGTCAGCCGATAATCAAGCAGCCAAAGTTCTTTTCCCTTATCCAGGACGTCTAACGATAACCTTTCAAGTTTCCAAGAAGTTTACTCCCTCGTAAGAATGGAAGGGGTAGTGCAGTTCATATCTTTCAAAGGGCGTTTCGGTCAGTTGAGTTCAGGTAATTAAGGTGAAACCCGTTACAAAATTGCAAGAAGAGTCAACGATGACATTTTGAATTTCCTTTCATCTTTGTATAATTGCTAATTATTATATCAAGTTAATGCAACTCGGCACATTTCCACTGAGGAAAATCTTTCTTAAGAATCTAACAATGGTAGGGTCGTACTATTGTTGGCGGAATTTTGACAATTAAATTGTGCGGCTGTTACTAAACTTGTTAATACTGAGACAGCTGCATAAGGAACGCAAGAAGCAGTGTGAAATCTGGGTACTGGCGACTTTTGTTGTTGAGCTGAGAAAAAGGAGATGAAGAATTGATGGCTGCTGCTAGTTTCATGACCGTCCAGATGCATGCCGAATTCTAGCATGCAAGTACGCGAATCTTGACATTTGCTACGTACAGATGCACTATTTAAAACTGTTCAGATTTGTCTCACATAAGTTTGTTTCTATACCTTCTTCTTAGTAGCATATGATCCGAGTGCCAGAAGCGAGTGGGGGCGAAGAATATTTGTGCTACACCAAATGAGTACGCAAATAACGTAGGATATATTCAACAAGAGGGTCAATGCACGAATAACCCAACACTGAGACGCGTTGGCGCAACAATTGTTGCCGTATAATAACAATAATTATTATATATTCTGTGTGTGTGTTTGTAGTCTTATTTATCCAACATAAAAACACATGCGTCTTTTTATATTGACATCTGTGGCCTGTCTGTCTCTACCATATTTTTCCACATTATCTCACAAAAGACACGATTTTCGGAAGGTTACTGAACATAAAATGTGTGTTTTGATTTTTTCTCTAACTTTTGGCTCAAACATTCTCATTCTAAGACGAATTCAGATAGATATTATCATAAATGTACATCGGCCTTCATGTAAAGTACATACTTGTCAGATATGAATGAACATTTTCTCGACAGACTTTCGAAAAACACTCCAACACCAAATTTTATGAAATTTCTTCCGTCCAATGGAAGCCGAGTAGTTCCGTGCGGACGGACGGACAGACATGACGAAGCTAATGGTCGCTTTTCGCAATTTTGTAAATGCTTCTAAAAACTCAGTTTCTGTGGCATACCAAATATTCGTTTTATATGTTCTGTAATTTGTTCACGAAAAAATTAAGTCAGTTAACGTTTAATTTTTAAAAACCGAAGAAGAAAATAAGAATGACTGTACTCTTCTTTCATGATGCTCTCCGATTACCGAAAAAAACATCGCTATTTTTGGCAGGTACTTAGGCTTGGCTCACTTGTACTTCTGTTAGGAGTAACTTACAATATGAATACGAGTACGGAATATTAATTTAAAGACTAAAGTTACTTTAAATTATGTTGAGGAGTTTAGATAAGTTCGTACCTCAAAGAAAACAGACAGTGTTTCTATTACAGATCATCGCTGTTCCCTGTGACAATCATACGACCCACAAAATACACTCCAGATGTATTTATTCAGCGTTCCGTCAAACAAAACACAGTTACACTTCTAAGCTGAACTTGTGGATGGGTACTTGATCAGTTCTTATAATCTTTAGGTTGATCTAAGCACAACTGGGACGTGTCGCCTTAAGATTACAGATACACTCTCTTGACAAAAATTCAAATATTCTTCATGCTACATCAGGCGGTACATATATCTAGCACTGTTTGAGGGGTTAAAAACATAATATTCAGTATGTTAATAGGACTGTTTCTATTCCTACTAGTGAAACGGATTTATCTCTTCTCCAAATCATCCAGACAGAATCTGGATCTCACCCAGTCTCCTTTTCAATGGGTAACTGGGGTAGAACAGGACAGGGCGTGAGGCTAACCACGTACCTGCACCTAGTGTCGAGATTACGAATGAGTAACGTCCATCCCCACTATATGGCTGTATTGGGTGTGTAGGAACAGCTTACATTTTACTGTTAATAAGTGTTATCTTTCTTCCAGGAATGCAGGATGGCGCAGCAACTTTCTTCTACTAGTATGTGTGTTCAGAAGGTTAGGACTGCAGAGTTCTGCAGTACAGACAACAGTGAAAGTGGCAATTGAAGAAAACTTTTTCACTTGCTGATCCACTGACACACACTACCACACTCAACGTGCTTTCATATCCTTATACAATAAACCTAATCAAAAATAATGGCTGTACCTTGTACAGCTTGTAGAATTCTGCAAGCAGGTCTCTGGACAGAGGTCAGTATAAGTGGGACAACCGATTAGATCCTATTTGAGCCCGTCTTTGGCTAAAGCAGTACTGACGAAAATCCTTCTCTTAAAATACGGTTTTCTACTTGAAAGCACGCCATTTGGTATCGTGTCCTTTGTTATAAGAAATGTGAATCTAATTATTTAGGACGAATGAACGGGCTGGCTATGTATTTCCCCAATGTGCTGACCTGCTATAAGATTCTTGTCTGGGAACGAATGCCAGTTATTTAGAATTTTCTGTAAACCTTTATATATTACATTTCTGTTACAGAACATAGCTCCTCGTTACTACGCACACAGCCGACGGCCATGTCGGAGCCAAAATGCATCAGTCCCACGATAACGGTACTGATGTCACTGCATTACATATAGCGGTTTACAATGGTTGGTGCTGCTATCTCGCGTTGGAATATGAAACTATTGTCCGTGTTCAAAGCTCGCGTTTAGTTCCATTCGACGAACATAGCTGGCGCCGTTGCTAATGTTATGGTTACTTTACAGTAGTTTCTTCCTTGCTTTTATGTACCACAAAATAAAATTTTAGCTTTGTTTAACTTTCAGTCCAGCCATTAACACAAACCCGATGCCCCCGTTTGATCACAGTGAGCAAATCAGCCGTATTCGGTACGTGACCGGACTGCTGCCAGACAACCTGCTGTTACGAGGTTTTCCTGACTTTATTCAGTGATTCCGACCGAAGGCTGGAGCAGTACGTTCAGACAGTTCACGATTTCTCATCTCGCCATAAGTAAATGAATCGTAATTTCGTTGTATATTAAAAATGTTAGGTTATAGGCACCCTTATATAAACAACGCGAAACTGAAATCTTAACACGTCAGTGTGACGGTGTTGTGGAATGCGCACCAACAGAATACAATAAATTATTTTGCACTGTACGTAGCAATATAGCTGAAGGTGTTTATGGATGGGAGAACACAAGCGTTCGCTACAAATTTTTTACGTGCGAGTGGCAACGTTTCTGACTCTATTCAAAAGACGCCCGGTTATCTACCCGGCCTGTAGACTGACTGTCCTCTTTAATCTAACTCGTTGTTTTCTTCATTTCCTTCAGGCAAATGGAGCGATAGCACATCCACCTATGCCACAATTTTCCCGAATTAATTATTCGCTATTAATCATAATACTCAAAAGCATCATTCAATAAAATGCACATAAGTAAATAAATAAAACAATGATTAATTAATCACGAGCTGCGTTTGAACCACTGATACAACACTGTGAAGTCCAGGGCTTTACATACCGACTGCCTGAAACGAGGCTGGAGTGACAGATATGGTGGACGAAGCTTTGAGAATGGAAAAGCAAGGAGGTGGTAATATATAAACAACAGGACAGCACTTAAGTAAACTTTGGAACATTTTAATTTTGAAGTTCACGAAGTGATTTTTAAACAACTATTTCCTACCTCACAGAAAACTACCTCTCCATTACAAATATCAAGCAGTCAGTGCTATGTAGGAAAATAATTTATGTTTATTTTGGGAAAAAATAAGAAAAATCCATAAATATAATATGTGGTTAAAGGACAGGAATTGTTAATAAAAACAGGTGGTGTCACTCCAAGGTGGATTTAAAGTTTATACATTTTACCAACATAAAACCCTAAGCCAACTCGAATATAAAAACGTTTCCTGCTCCGCATGGTACGAACCTCAAACAGCCATGAGTCTCGGGCTCAAACAGGATATCCATTTTTTAAAAAATAGTGCGAATTCTGTGAAAATGAGGTAGGGATTGTAGGACTGGCTCTAACTTTGCAGCCTAAGCGATGTCGCACTATTAGCCATTGAAAACGCAATGTTTATTGCAAGTACCACCATCTTTAACATTCAACGCTTCTCATTTCAAGCACAGGGTCTTCGGACATTATTTGGTACAGTTCTCAAAACGAACAACCATTATTTCCCTAAACGGTATTAACATGTTTGGATTTGCAATGGAGCCGTAATTTGATTATATATAATATATATTATATATATAAACCTACAATTCATGTTCTGTTTAAATGAAATTCATGCTGCAGTGGTATAGGCCGTGTATTACAAAACCTGTCTCGACAACTGTTCGGTTTTATATCTCGGCATTACTTTTACATGCAGAATGTTCTACTTAAAACTGCGGTCGAAAAACTCCGATTATGTCACGGATAGCGAAGTCAGTATTGTGACTTGGTTATGGGCTGGAAAATCGAGGAATCTGGTTTCGATTCCCGGTAGAAGCAGGAGATTTGTCTCTTCTCCAAAGTATTTAGATCGGTCCTGGATCTCATACAGCCTCCTACCAGTGAATACTGGGAGCTTCCTGCTCGGGGATTGTTCGGGACTTCAAGCTGACCACTCACCTCTATCTAGTTCAAGGTTAAGAATGAGTTGAGCTATACCTGGTAATCCTCCACATGTGTTCATAGTTTGCCAGTAATACCTACTTGGTATATAGTGCACAATATAAATGTTGATGTGAGAAATTGTGCGTCTCTCTGTTCACACGCGCATGCCTCATCTTGTAAGCCATGGGTCGGATTTTAATGACATCTGTACATATTAAATTTTTATAGCATCTTTAAATTTAGTCCTTGTCGATCCGACGCGTCTCATTTTCCTATCTAGAACTATAAAGATTAAGACAAAGAGAACTGTACATTTGCTTCTTGTTTTGTATGGGTGTGAAGCTTGGCCACTTGCACTGAGGGAAGAACATAGGCTAAGAGTGTTCGAGAATAGGGTGCTGACGAAGAAATTTTGGCTTAAGGGGGACGAGGTAACAGGGGATTGGAGAAGACTTGCATAAAGAGGAACTTTACGATCCGTACTCCTCACCCAATATTGTTCGGGTGATCAAATCGAGAAGAATGAGATGGGCGGGGCATGTAGCACGTATGGGAGACAGGAGAAGTGTATACAGGGTGTTTGGAGGGAAACCTGAGGGAAAGAGACCACTTGGAAGACTTGTGCATAGGTGGGAGGATAGCATTAATCGGATCTTCAATAAGTGGGAAGGCATGGATTGGACTTATCTGGCTAAGGACAGAGACAGCTCCATATTAGGATTTGAATGGCACACTTACAAACGTGTTTAAATTAAGAAAAGTCTGTAAAGTTTCTCTTTTTTATTTGCGTGCGCTGATAACTCTATTTCATATTAAAAAACCAGCTAATGCACACTTATATTATTCACACAACTTTATTAGCACTGTGTTACTCCAACATGTATTTGCCCCATCACATAATGCAAGCTGCTCAATAAACTTAATTTTAAACCTGGTACACAGTTTGTTGACCTGGCTGTGAAAATGTATCAGTCGTTCTCCTTGAAGATGGCCCTTGGAGGGCCGAAATATGTTGGAGTAACAAACTGCTAATAAAGTGGTGAGAATAATACGCGTGTACATTAGTTGGGGTTTTTATATGAAATTTATAAAGTTCAGTTACTCAGATAAAGTACATCAGCATTACTTCCACAAAGTCCCTGTCATTTCGCATGATAGCCTTCAGCCTCCTATCTCAGTCAAGTGACTGCAGGTGCTACGCAAGCAAACGAATTCTGGCACCTCCACCGCTCTGACTGCAGAGACACGCAGATCTATGTGAACAAAAATACTCGCATTCTCTCAATTTGTCACAAGAGTCTAGGCTCGCTAACATTACCTGCGCCCTAGGATGGAGACTTTGTGGAATTAGTTCGGTTATACATTATTCAAACGTCGTGTCGAATTACAGTAGGCCAGAGGTAAATAAATAAGTCAAGACAAAGCTGTCTCCGTACAAATTATGAAGGCACAAGGTAAAATGGGGTAACAGCTCCACTCGTTCTTAACGTTTGCGGGAGATGGGGGCAAGCGGTGAGTGTCATGCCCTGGCCGCCGCTTTACTACCGGGGAAATACTTTCTATTAAACACTTAGTAAAATACTTTTGGTCCCTAGAGCTAGTCTGGAGCCTTTGAAGAAGAAAAGGATTTGTTACCTCTCCTGGAAATAGAAGTACGACTACGCGGAAGTCCATCTCCTAGCTTAGTTTTTTTTTTTACCGATTACGCCAACTCGGCTGCTAACTAGTCAGGCACAAGGAAAAGCATGTGCACATAAACATAACATATATACACAAAGCACTGAAGTGCACATGGAAGGAACACATTTTTCCGGTTGTGTTCAAACAAGGAATTTTATGATGGAAACCTCAAACAGCATAAAATTAATTTTTTAAGCTTGTATATATATATATATATATATATATATATATATGTATATATATATAGCAGCTTCAAATATCTGTTTGATCCGGACGTTCGAAGTTCCAAAAATACTCCTAGTAAACACAAGAATTCTTCTCTAACCACGGTTTTATTCGAGGAGGAATTCCAGCTAACTTCGGTTTTCTGTTTGTAGCCAATTTTGCCAACCCCGTTATTTGGTAGCGCCCGTGGGTTTGGAATTTGAAAATATCAGTGGTTTTCACAATTTCAATGGGTCCAAAGTTCTTTTTTTCACAAGCAAGATTGTGATGACGTATGAAATCATTTTTCGGTCTTCAGAACCTTTTACGCGTCGTTTTATATATCACTGTAATTGCTTCCTGTATGCATAGTGAAGAACGGTGAAACGTGATTATAATGCGACAATTTTGAAAAGGATCCGCAGTACCTTAGCCCTATGCTTCCCATTATACCTGTTTCTGCCAACATGCTTTTCATAATCAAAGTCCCAATGATTGGCGCGGGTCTGCTGTATGTGAAGAGCAACAGCAAAAAAGCCTTACTGTAATCGAGATGAAGTTGCAGGTTCTTTCAACTTTTATATATTTGTATATTCAAAGCCATTCGAAATAAATTTAATAGTATTTGCAGTAAAAAACAATCAGTTAAATCCATAAAATACATGTACGATATTACAGAGAGAAAAGAAAGCATGAACACGACGCAAGCAGAGCAGCAGCAACTCCTCCAGGCGGTTGACCCTTACAAAGAGCATCGCTTCGACATAGAAGAACACTGAGCAAATTTGTTAAAAAATATTGTAATTAATATTCGCCCGCAGGATATCGAGAAGCGTATATTTTTTAACTACAGGTTTCCAACTGCTGGTAATATTCTCGTCCTCAGGGAAACTGATTGTTTCCATTACATGAATTAGATTAAACCAAGTCAGCAGTAACTGTTACGTAAGTTCACATTCACATATAACAAACAGCTTCACAAATCCTATAGGCAAACGGCATATCACTTCAACCGATAACATAGACGCAGGTACAGCGCGTGGAAGTGAAAAAGTTTGATGTTTCTATACCGGGAAATGGGAAACAACCACAAATGAAACTACAAATACAATTTCGACAAACACAAACATAACGTCCACCACTACAGTCAACACCATCGCCACCGCTGCCGCCGCCACTACTACTACTACTACTACTGCTACTGTTCCTGCTGCTGCTACTACTACTACTACTGCTACTGTTCCTGCTGCTGCTGCTACTACTACTACTGCTACTGTTCCTGCTGCTGCTGCTACTACTACTACTGCTACTGTTCCTGCTGCTGCTGCTACTACTACTACTACTACTGCTACTGTTCCTGCTGCTGCTACTACTACTACTACTGCTACTGCTCCTGCTGCTGCTACTACTACTACTACTGCTACTGTTCCTGCTGCTGCT
>Ga0136643_10013043_pt1 | contig 12414 bp, 9 predicted proteins | sample TergutLab28metaG_FD_96883 | JGI IMG/M metagenome (GOLD analysis project Ga0136643, IMG submission 96883) | Labiotermes labralis P1 segment gut microbial communities from Petit-Saut dam, French Guiana - Lab288 P1 (version 3) (version 3) | ecosystem: Host-associated > Arthropoda: Insects >...
CTTACAATTTACATACTCTATTCCCCATGTCTGTCACCAGTTGGTGTCTTGCTTTTGGACACATATCAATTACAGCCCTTTTTGGGGTCCCAAAATACACAACAGGCACCACCTATTGCTCCTAACTTTCAGCAACTGGGCCATTACATGCATACATACATACATACCCACCTGTTTCTCACATTTGATGCTCTTCTTGGACCCCTGAACCCTTGCAGAAGTAGGTCTTACATTTTTGCAAAACAGTGGGAATTGCTGACCCAGCCACATTAGCGTCACATCCCATGAGACTGGAATCTGCCACACTACCACTGTGAAAGCCTCAAATCTCACTTGGTAGTGGTTATATCAATCATATCAGATGGAATGTTCTTAAAACACTGACACATAATGTAGTTAGCATGTAATAAGGCACGGCACAACACATAGGTTAATATGGCATTATGTTATGAGTTTCAAGGCAATTCAAGTATGAACCGCAAATGGTCCTGTTAAATGAGTGAACTTTTAAGGACCAAAATTTAAATTTCCACTACACTCCAGAGTCCTACGGTCAAGACTAGTGACACACAGTATTTGTTATTGCTAAACTGCTTGTTGTAGAGTAGGCAGTATCATTTCTGCGTAGCAACCGATGACACTGCTCAGTCTGGTGATAAAAAATACTCCCTGTAATAGCATATATTTTTTTGGCAACCTTAGTGGATGTTGAGCCACTTACCATACATTCAGTAACAACTTCATTTATTGCTGAGCATTAGAATGCTAACATAGCAGTTATTTACCCATTTGTCTCTCTAGCATAACTTGAATTTGATATACAGGACACTGGACAAAACAGCTCCTGTCTTCCACAGTCTTTCCTTTTCCATTTCTTGTCAGCTGTCTCCCGTCTTCCACTACCTGAGTGAACCATCTTGCTGTGGGTTAATCCATAGATCTGTTGCACTTCAATTTTAAATCCAGTGTTCTTCTCACTATATTCACTGTATCCTTTCTGTTTACATATCAGTAGACAATTGTGGCTATGATTCTCCATTGAATGTTATCTTATAACATTTCTCATGGCTGTGGCCTATGGCCATGAGTCACTGGCACATGCTTTCATTTGATTCACTGCTATTGTTTGCACAGATGTGTTTATATAGCAAAATGTTGAATCAAAATATATCTTTGATTAATGTAATATTGTTCAGGTATTTTTAATCTCAAAAAGTCCAGTTATCATAGCAAGATGAACTGCAGTGTTTCAGGAAAACTGTGTTTTACTAATGTGAGATGGAAATATCATATGTATATTTTGTAATGCATAATTGGCCCAAGGTTATCTGTTCATATCAATTAATTTCCTATGGGTTTCATACTGTACAGAACTATATTTAACTCCTGTCTATTTCATAAATGTATTTATTGTACAATGCCAGATATCAGGTGTTAAGAGACGTAACACATTTCACTCTTAATGTGGATTCCCACAGCAACGGAGACGTAATAATCACGCTGGTCGTGCCTCTGCCCCACGTCATACCAACTCGCAATTGATGTACTAACCTCAGTGTGGCGGGGGCAGTAACTAACTGTATCAATAATTTTCTTACTGTTATGGTATTTCAATTACCAATTTTCATGGATCGCTAAGGAATTCTTCACGTTGTATATGTATATAGTCAATTTAAAAATTATCTTTATAAATCTGACCCACAGATCCATGTCATGTATCTATAAATGTATTTATGTACAAAATACTGTACATATGTTAGATTATAATTAGTATGAATGTCATTACATATGTATGTGTGACTGAAGAACAAAATGGTTGAGGATAAGACATCTTTAACTAACAATAAATGTAATGCGTCATTTCATCTATTAATCCTTACATGCTGTCATTTCCTCAGTTTATCTTGCAATCCTTAATGTCTCATTGTATAATAACCTAGCAGACAAAGCATGTACCCGTTCTTTGCCTGCAATACAGCTCCTTTTATTGTCAGTACCACTGCACTGACCGAAATTTAAAGCAGGAATACTACTCAAAGCTAAGAAATTCAAGTTTAATCTGAACTGATTCTGTGTACATTAAACTTGTGGAATACATCCTCAAAAGTTTCACACTATCACCAAGTTTAGAACTGCCAAATTACAAACACTTCATATCACATGTCAGTAAGTGTTGTATGTGTTCCATTCTTCACATGCCTAACTCCAGTACTTCATCATGCGAAGAGCTAAACAAAATTTTCGTGCAGCCATCTTATGTTACAGTGTACAGAAATGTCGCCTTAACAAACATTTCACATCAAAGCTCCCTCCCATATATCATTTAATGATATAATTGTGGCACGTGACAGTTCCGCAAGTCAATGCGTCCACCATATTGTTACCACCAACAGTAGGGAATCAGAAGTACAGAATTTGTGCTATGCTCCAACGGTAGTGTTCATACAGAGTTTCATGAAAATCTGTAAACTGGCTCTAAATAGGCAGACACCATAATGCGTGAATTAGTTAACATCCTAACAAGCAGGTCAAAACATGCAGCATTTTTATAAAATATGACTTATTGTTTTTTATAATAAAATAGTTATGTCAGGCTGTATGCTGTGTTATAGTGATAGACTAAAATATTACTTACTCTTAACTACAGTACTAAAATATCCACCCAGTGAAATGTACACTAAATATGAAACAAAAGCAAATTTTACAGGTTCAAGTTATTTATATTTCATTAATCCAATATGCAACAATAAACAGATGTAACACTCAAACTGAATTTATATCTACTACATTCTTCTCAACAAGTCTATTTCAATACATTTTAAATGTGAAACTTAATTGTGAAAATACAACATAACAGGAATAAGTTACAACTGAACACGAAATTTGTAAAAAAATAACATTACAACAACAACATTTGTAAAATTACTGTGCCTTCACTGATGTCTTGAAAACAGAAGCAAATGACACAAGTGGCAAGTTTCTTATATTAACAATCAGTTAAAAATAATCCATACCATTGTGTTTGTCAAATAGCTAAGGTAACTGTAGATACAAATATGGCATGAGGTAGGTAGTGCCTGGACATGGTCAATTTCATTTGTACTATGAGACATATTTTTGTTAACTATATTGACAGAACAGAAAGAAGTCCCATGGATCAATCCCCTCCACATCACCCTTATGCTGTTTATGCCACCTCCTCCAGCTTACTTCTTCGTATTTCCTCAGAGTGACCTATTTCTTCTGTTCAGGCACATGTTATTGGTGATAATCTCTGTTAATGACTTGCTTGCACTTTGTTTATGTAGGCCAAGAGGGGCGTGGCCTCAAGTAGAGTCACACGCATCGTCCATGGGACTTCTGTCCAAGGCTTCTGTATCACAGTGTTCAATAACAATATTCCATTAAACATATCCACATGGCTATGACTGAGAAGTAAGAAGTGTTAAACATGTGGTAACAACAATTTCAAGAAAGGTGCATAGACCAATCAGTGAGCAAGAGGTTTAGACATTTAGAACTAAATAAAAATTGAGAAATTTGCATAAAACACCCATTTTAGCCACAGAGGCTCCAAGGAAAAGGTTTGAGTCAGTGAGGCATGTGAAAATATATAAAACATGGGTTACTAAAATAAGTCTTCATAAGGAATAAGTTTCAAGAAATATACAAAGGTCAAACTAGAATCCTCAGGACATTTGTAATCAAATAAGTGAGCTGAAGGTGAGAGGATAGAGGCAAATAATATAGAACACATATATTATAGAGGAAGCCAAGCTTTTAAGAGGGCAGTACAGCTAATCAACATGTAACTAAATAGTCGCCACCTAGACATACTGCTTCTCAATAAGCTGAACCTTGCTTGCGACTCCCTTACATCCAGTATCCTGAGGCAAGAGGGCAATAACCTCCTCAATATTAGCATCTGACCATTCAATTCCATTTTGATTCAGAGCTGCTTTAATACACATTGCAATATGTTCCCTTTGGAGAGCCTGAAATTTGATGATACCAACTTCTAATTGACCACGATGGAAAAAGCCATTCAGTTTTTCTTTACTGACTTCAAGTTTATGCTCTTGATCTCCATAATCCTGTAAGAGCTCCTGATTCTCAGTACTGAACACAAGAATAACAATAACTCGACCACCACTGGACTGGTTATGTTTTGTTAAGACCTGCAGAAACTTTACTACATCAGCTACATCAGCAGTCTTACTAGGTACCAAACCATCAATTACAATCAGATTATCACCACAAGATGAAATCTTGGCACAGACCTCAGTAACTGATAAGGAACTGTAATGTAATGGCAGGACAAAATGTTGAACATTTTCTTTCCATGGGAAAAACTTACTTATAATTGACGTGGTGTATGACTTACCAACACCTCTTCCTCCAAGAAGTGCCATTAATATAAGTCCTGGATCTCGAGTACTACAGAATGTATTTAAGGTGGACATAATTTCCCCAATTGCATGCTTCTGACCAAACATGCTACTATCAAGCACAGATTTTAAAGAATACACATCCAATAACATCTCACAATTTCTTTGGTATGTAGCAAAATAAAATGAACTACAGGCTACAACAGCTGTAACTACAAATATGATTGGTAAGATCACAAACATAATACAATTCTTTCTTTGCTGTGTTGAACTGCTTGGTTGTAAACTCTGTGGTTTGAAAACAGCTTGTGATACTGGAAGTGTATCAGTTTTGCCGTCCACTAGAGAAGTGAGTTCAGGGTCAGTTTTTGGACTGTGTATGTTTACGTTTTCACAGTATTTCTTCAATGACACGGCAGGCCCCTCAAACTGCACCATACAAGACTTCCAACTTTCAATCCTACCATTGGAGACAATAAGCTTCTGATCAATCCTTTCAAACTTGAATATTTTGGCACTGTATAATATTTTCTCAGAAGTGCATCGTGTCGTCAACGCCCGTCCTGCTGCTTTGGGATTATGTTCTTCTGTACTAATTTGTTTGGAAGCTGAGAGCTCCGACAAAGTCTGCATTTCATTATGCATACTGAAGGCGCTATGACAATTACAATATATAAAACCTCTTTACTCTGGGTTCATAACAAGATTTGTGTTGATAATTCGTTATTAATAATAGCAAAACTTCTGCAACTGATTAATGCAGCACACAGAGCACATCTACTAGCGTACTTACCAATAGCTGTTTCGTTTGTCGTAGCCGCTTTTAACCACAGATCATCTAGTATGTTTTGGACCTTTGTCATCGTAGCACACACCACCGAATCTAGAACACTGATAACACTTTTACATTTTCGGCACGGATTACGGATTATGTGACGGACAGGGCACTGACGTAATAGCCGCACGGTATGTATGCAGTAGCGTTAATACTGGAACTGGTGAACAACATCGGTTTTGAAAAGAAAGTGGACCTATCATCTGAGAGCTGGAAACCGACGTGGGCCTGTGGACTCGCAAAATCACTGGTGAACGAGAATCAGTAACGACACATAGCCCGCTCCCGGCCGACATGAACAGTAGATCCGTGAAGCAAAGACACGGATCTGATTGATCTGGTCACCATTTCGTGCCTTCGAGCCGTGCGTTCCGGAACTGTATGTTTCTAGTACGATAGCATATGGAAGAGATTATGCCTGCTTGTCAATATCATTCAATTCAAGAATCACTGAGTGAATCTTATAGAAAATGATAATTTGTATGCAGCTGGGCTCATCGAACAGCCGAAAATTTTAATTGCACACAATTGGCAATAACGTGTTTGGCACACGGACTTCCAACCGGATGTGATAGGGTGCGTTTCATGGTAACGAGCATATGCTACATGTAGACCCCTTTCCGGAGGTAGTGCTTCTCTTAATCAAGACAGGAGGTCAGTAGAGAGTTATAATGTGTATCACGAACCTTTATAGGTGTTATTTGTTAGTTAGTGTGTACTGGCGATATTGGTTGTATGCGTACATCCAATGTAATTATGACGAGGGGGACTTTTAGAATGCCAAACATTGCTGGGATGTGGGAAAGCATTTGCTGAGCGCGCTAAACGATGGCACGTGTACAACTTTCGTTGGGAAATGGTAGTTGCAGAAGAGATTTAGTGAGCTAGCTGCTGTAATTATGTCTAATTGTGTTGTAGGGTAAGCATTGAATATGGCCGAAGTGGAAACATATGAGGAAGAGACTATACCTGCTGAATCGGAGGCTACGTTGACTGTAGCACAACCCGCAGAGTTACCGGAAATCAAGTTATTCGGCCGTTGGAGCTGTGATGATGTTCAGGTGTCAGATATGTCTCTTCAGGTTGGTTGGTTATATTTAGAAGTTAAAGTTACCCTTGTTGATGTGGTGCAATTCACTTCTTGTAGCATATGCTGTTTCGTTGTCTGTAATGGTGTAACTGCGAATTTAAGTAAATGGGATACTTGCCCAATAAAATTGGATAATCGTTTAAAATTTGGAACAGAAGAATCGAAGGGGTAGACGAAATTATTGTACCCAATCGGTTTTGTAACCGTGTACTGAATTCGTGCTTATATTATGGTTGCTATACCAAGGCATAAATTATGAAGCACAAATAACATCTTTATTGTATTCCGAAATAATGTCCAAAATTTGGAAAGTATTTTGATAAAGGTATGTCACTATGCCTCTTCTATAGTCATGCTCCTTACCACTTCCAGCTACATACATGAACTCACAAATATATTAACTTTTAAAAAATGTACATAATAACAGTGGAATGGGATAGAATTTATTTATGTAAGATAACTCATAGGATGAAGCCACGTGCACAGTGTGTCATGATTGAATGTGGTACTTCCTTCATGTAGTAAGTATCTTATATGATTTTTACAATTTGTAGGATCTCACAAATTCTATATATATGCTGTTTATTTTGAGTTTTGAAGATGGTCATTAATGATTGAAACATTTAGCATGTGTAGACGGGACTAATAAAATTTGTTGTGGTTGACCGTGTTTATCAGTTTTTCGTAAATATCTTTTCACAGTGTTACAAAGAATAATTATACTAGAACACTCATTTGTAACATTCAGTTTGTATAACCGCAAATTTTATAACCAAGATAAGTCCTTCTACATGGTGATAGGAGTGAGTAAGTACAGACTTTTTAATATTTGTTGTACTACTTAAGGGAAGGTATGTGGTTGAGTGGAGGTATGGATCCACTGATTATTAAACTCGGCACTGTGTGAAGATGAGTGGTCAGCTTCACACCCTGGTGATTGTGCCTCTGGTTAAAGAATTCCTTGTGCCCGTTCAGTAGGAGACAATCTCCCCCTTCTGTATCACGTGTCCTATCCATCTTATCCACCTTCATTCCATCACCCTAATAATGTTGAGTGAGGAGTGTAAATCATGAAGCTTCTCTTATGCAGCTGTCTTCATCCTCTTGTCACTTTCTCAACATATTCTTGAATGCCCTCAGCCTTTGTTCTTCCCCTCATTTGAGAGACACACTCACATGAAACAGCGCACAAAGTCGTGGCTCTTTACATTTTAATTTTCATGTTTCATGATAGCAGATGTGAAGGCAAAACAAGCTAGACCGAACTGTAGCAGGCATTCTTTGAACATAATGTGCTCTTAATTTTTGCATGCATACAGTTTTGATATTTTGTGTCATTCCCAAATATTTGAACTTAAACACATTTTTGGGGCAAGGTAATACAGTTTTTATATACTTTTGTAGGAGTGCTCTTTTTAAGGAATAGATGGAAGGATGAAGTCAGTTCAGGGTATTACTTTTGGTTTATCATTGCAGAAATGATAATTTTGCTGCTGATGATGTTTCTGACATGTATTTAACACTCGAATGCTTTTTGTTTGAACAGGGTTTAGTGACTTTGGCTGGTGACTAATTTTTCAAGTATTTGGGAGTTGCCTTTTGGAATTCCGAAACTCCCACTCGGTTACAGTGTATACAGCTTGGGGCAGGACATGCGGCTGTGTGAGCTTGTGTGTGTAGTTCAGTAAATATGAAAATACAAGGATGGTAATAAGTTGCTATCAGAAATTTATAATTAAATATTCGTCATGAATGAAAAACACATACTGTATTTATTATGATGATGGTATTTGTGCGACCTTCAATAGCTGTGAGGGATGGACAAGACAGCTGGTTGTAGGGGGAGAGAAGGCTGTCACTTGATGTGCCGTGGATAGGATTTCTAGTTTTGCGGAGGATTTTTGTTTTATAGGTGTGCTGCCACAGACAGTGACATTCTTGCATGTTGTGGCAAGTTCTGACATTGTGCATGATTGCTACAAGTCCACCACTGAGGAGTGTCTCTCAAGTGCTGTCTCAGGGAAGGACCAAGTGGCAATACATGTGACAAAATAAGAGTGAACTGTACTCATTTGTAATACAGCAACCCTGACAGAAGTTGATTTATGTGAATTGGAAGAAAGAAATTCTGAACTGGAACTAGTTATGTCAGTGCTCAGTAGGAGGAATCATTTCTTCATTGTAGAAAGTCTACAAAAGAAAAAGTGAGTAGATTTCTAGGTGGCTCGCTTGTGTACAATCGTAATATCATCTGTTGTGTTTTCCATTCGTGATGAATCATTACTATAAACCATCCAATTGCTGCTTACGGCCATCCGTGTTCAAAGCTGATGGCAGCCAAGCAGAGTTAGTTACCAGAAAGCACTAATTCTCTGTTTCTTGTGACCAGACTATTTGCCAACCACATTTTAAAAAATATGTGCAACAGAAGTGTGGGTTACGTATGTGGGCTGTATTTGTGTTACAGGACTACATTGCAGTTAAGGAGAAGAATGCGAAATACCTGCCGCATTCTGCGGGCCGATACGCCGCCAAACGGTTCCGTAAGGCGCAGTGTCCTATCGTTGAACGACTTACAAACTCATTGATGATGCATGGGCGCAACAACGGGAAGAAACTTATGGCCGTTCGCATTGTGAAACATGCCTTTGAAATTATTCACTTGCTGACAGGAGAGGTAAGTACACTATCATTGTATTAATCTTTTGACGCCTAATGTCAACTATAGTGGTTGTACCGCACCGCTAACCTCTAAAGTTGCATTTTATATATTTATTCAACAAATATAGGTACTGAATATTTTAAACATCGTATATACTCTCCATTTTTTTCTCTTCAAAATGCAGTTTGTTTCATAATTCTAATGTATTTGGTTCCTGTATTATTCACATTTTATATACAGTGTGCTAAAATTAAAAAAATAATTCCGGTGCCAAAAGGTTAACAACGTGATATGTGGGTTTTATATTTGTACTTTCATGCATCATCATTCTAGGTTGAAGGAATCCAACAAGATGCAACAGTATGCAGATATTTATCTACTGCTTAATTACTCTACATGTTTCGGGCATCCGTCACGCCCGTCATCAGGAGCACGTAAAACTGTAGTAGCAGCCTGTGGTACAGATCATACTGTCTGGGGAGCAAGCTTCTTCAGATGTGACCAAATAAGGACTGGTTGGGACGGTTGGTTGTGTACTTAAGCAGTAAATAAAACTCTGCATACAGTTGCATCTTGTTGGATTCCTTCAACCTATGATATGTGGGGTTGTGAGTTTGGTCAGCTGGTTTTAACGAAGTGTGAATGCTTATGGCTTTTGTATCTCAAGGCTGATCACACAAAGTGTTGTCCTTGAATGTCATGTCAAGAATCTGAACAGAAAAATAGACATTGACTGCAGAAATATTTATGCATTGTGAATTGTTGTTGAGAAATTAGGGTAACATTTTATGTGTTTATTCAAGTATCTGTGTATTTATCTTCTGTACATGCTGCATGGTCACCGATTGTATCCTGTTAATTTGATGATCCTAAATATTTAGTTAAGGATTACGTTAAATAAGTTGCTTGTGATGTGTTGTTGTTTTTAAGATGCAGATATTTCCAGAGTGAAGCGACAGTTATCTTATTACTGACTGCTTATAAATTTGTTGTGCAAAGTGGAATATGTGTATGTGGTAAATGAAATTAATGGATTTTGTTTGTCAGATGAATTTTTCATCTAACATTTGTGACATACAACATAATCATATTCATTTCTTTAGAAAGTATCTTGCACTGAGAGTTTGCACAACTTCACCACAGTGGCAGGAGTGTCAGATGGATAGAGTTGAGAGAAGTAGCATTTTGTTTGGTTTTGCATTCGCTGTGAAGCTTGTAACATTGTGTACCATCTTCTTGCTGTCCTTTCCCTTGCTTTCCTGTCTGAGCAAGCACTAAGTTGCTGTTGCAAGATCAACAGGGGACTGAAGTAATGTTTGATGGTCCCATCGCAAAGCAGCTGGTGTCAGTGAAGCTGATGGATTGTCAAATGTTTGATTCTGATGTTATGTCCTTGGAGATTCATTGGTATTAAAAAAATCTTTTGAATGAATGTAACAGTAAATCAAGGCTTGTCAGATATGTTGGTCCTTGACAGAAATTTAAGATTATTGTTTTTGGGATGTCACTCCTTGTAATGTGGAAGTTAGATACTAATGTTTTGAAGGAGCCTGCATCCTCCATCTTCAGGATGGAAGTTCCAAGGTTTTTCCAAACCACAAAAGGTCGCATCCCAGAATACTTTAAATAAAAGAGCACTTCCAAATTGTGTAAGTGGACAAACGTGTTATGAAATTATAATTTTTTTCATTTTTTGTTGTCATGCTGTTCCAGTGCTTGCTTCTAGGGTAGGTGGAGGGGGCATGGTTGGGTAATATGTAACAGGTTGAACGAATGGGGTGGGTGTTGAAGACACTGTATGGTGACTGTGTATATGTTACTGTTAAAGTTCTTTCCTTGTTGTGGGTGATATACGAGGGGTGATACGAAAATAATGCCTCCCTTTTTTGTTTATCAGAAACTGTATTTAAAATTATAATTAACCAATATCTGTTTGTATTATCACAGCAAATACAACACTTTGAACATGATGCATTAATCTGTTTTCTGACACGTTGTGGTCACATCAGGTAGATATTACAACAATGTAGACAGACAAGAAGTGTACTGAGGTGAAGGGCTCCCGTACACATAATGTGTTTGAGAATATGTAAGTTGACTGTTGTTCCCTGTAAAGGATTAATATTAAAAATATGCAGTGGCAGATAAAATAGACTGCAGTGCAGTTGTTATTGAATTGTAGGTGGAAAAGATATCTTTATATTCTTTGTTTTCCTTCACGTACTGTGTAACCGACAGTGCAGTAATAAGTGCATTGTAATCAATTTTAAATACTCTTGTATACGTATTAATATTATTTATTTATAGGGAATGATAAAATTACAACAGGGTTGTGGACAGGCATGTGTCTGATGCAATCGTTGTTGTATGTTCGTGGCTGCCCGAGAGACTTTAATGCAGTCTGTTCTGTTTGTGAGATTTGAGGTGCTCACAGCAGTGTTAACAGATTCAGATGTTGTGGGATGTGATGCTGTGATGGGCATTAGCTCCTCACATGCCACATACTCAGAGTTATGCAGCTCAGGGCCCTGAAGGCAAAGGCTCTGTTTCTTGGAAATGCTGAGAACTGCAGAGTAAATTAAGTCACGGTGTGATGGATGACAGTGCATTTAGTTTGTTCACTGTTGTTGGTATGTGCAGCTTGTACACAGGATACTGAAAAGGTCAGCAAACTAAGACTGCCCCCAACACTTTGGTATTTGCAGAATCCACTGCAAGTTTTGGTGTCGGCTATTATTAACTCTGGTCCTAGAGAAGACTCGACACGTATAGGGCGTGCTGGCACAGTCAGAAGACAGGCTGTGGACGTGTCGCCACTGCGGCGTGTTAATCAGGTTAGCATAACACCTTCACACTTTATTCTTAACCTTTAACCCCACAAATTCCATATTCTAAAAACTGAAATTGTACTGTACCTTGAATGCAGTAAATTTGGGAATTTAATGTCTGTACATAGTTGTTTGTTTGTTCAGACATTTGGCATGCATGAGTGGGGGAACATGTAGAATAGGATGCAGTGTGTGGAAGGTGAATATTATTTGAGATGTGGTAAGCCAAGGGTGTAAGACAGAGGTTGCGAATGGCTCTTAGACTGGAGTGATGATATTGTTTGCAGGCCATCTGGTTGCTGTGCACTGGCGCACGAGAGGCGGCTTTCAGGAACATCAAGACGATTGCAGAATGTGTGGCAGACGAACTGATCAATGCTGCTAAGGTTCGTGGCTTGTTGTCTGCATACATGATGATGACAACCGTGGTACAGATCATCTCTCATATAATTGCCCTGACCACAGCAGCTATTGCAGGACATCCCTGTGGACACAAGCTGTGTGTGGGGGGGGGGGGGGGGGGAGCGGCCTCTGGTGCCGGGGGTGGGGGGGGGGGGGGGGGGGCGAAGAAAAGGGGGTTTTTTTTTTTTTGACGGCCACGGAGGGAAAAA
>Ga0136643_10013045_pt1 | contig 12414 bp, 9 predicted proteins | sample TergutLab28metaG_FD_96883 | JGI IMG/M metagenome (GOLD analysis project Ga0136643, IMG submission 96883) | Labiotermes labralis P1 segment gut microbial communities from Petit-Saut dam, French Guiana - Lab288 P1 (version 3) (version 3) | ecosystem: Host-associated > Arthropoda: Insects >...
GTCAGATCTCGAGCAGTGACCAGCTAACATACATTAACGCGCGGCCACATGCCTCAGGTGCAGTATCGGAAATTTTGGAAAATTATGGATAGCAAGTTCTTCCCCACCCGCCGTACAGTCCTGACATGAGCCCACCAGCCTTTGACTTGTTCCAAAATTGAAGAAACCATTCCGTGAGAAACGCTTCAGAAGCATTGAGGAGGTGTCTAATGAGGTGACCCGAGTAATCAACACGCATCAAAAACGAAGGCTTCCTGACAGGAATACAAGACTAGCCCAAACATTGGACCGCTGTGATAGAGCACAACAGAGATTACATTGAAGGCCTGTAAATGTATTTTGTAAAATAAATTCATTTTTAGAGAGAAAACGTACAGTGTGCAGAACTTCTGAAATGGCCCACATAGAACATTCTGTTACACAATACATACAACAAATGAAAGACATCTGGACCGCACATCATGCTGTAACCTTGTTCATTTAATGTTTGTTCTTTTTTATAATACGTGTAATTTCCACGACAGCATTTGATGATGACACCGAAGTGTGTTTCATTTTAATACTTAGGGAATCATGTTGACCGCTCGTGTTTAGCTCCCAGTCTGGAGCCATTTAAAACTAATACCATGAGTTCAAATCCTTCAACACATAATCTGTTGTCAGAGGTTTGTCCGATGTAGACCACAGGCCTAGTTCAGGGAGACTTATGATTGTCCAGCGTTATATAAAATCGAAACCACGAACGGTGAGAAAGTTCGACTAGGAAGCACAAGACGTACAGAGTGTATCTTTCATCACGTCCATGATCAAAACAGCTTTTTCGTAGAGAAAACTGGCATCTGCCGGATCATCACGGGACCGTTGCCCTGCTCAGAGATGAGATAACAGGGGCACTGCCTATGTGTCTGTGAGTTGGCGTTACAAGTAGCGGTTTGTTTAGTACTTCTGCTTCGATTTATCCGGACGGAGTGTTGTATTCTCGTGTCAGAGGCTTTTCGTCCTAGAAGAGGGTTTTCGCGGTTTTCTTTAGTAAAAGCAATCCCATTATAGGCCTGGACAGACCCTGAAGGTTCCAGGAGGTTGAGGCTCCCAGATTTCAAGACATTCGGCACATGATGATGGTAAGGTTGTCAGCCACACCTACCGGCCGCCTTTACCCCCCAGGAAATATTCCTGGTACTCATTTCTGTTGGAGGCTTAGTGCACCTATGGTGCGGCCGGAAGGTTTGTCAATGAAAAATTCCAATGACAACATCGGGAATCGAAGCCGCGATGCTCTGACTTGTAGCACAGTGCCTCAACCAACTGCGCCAACGCGTGCCCCGCCTGTACTCAGTAAACTAGTGACACAGGCAGCCTATCGTACTCAATCTAAACATATACCCTTCAGGGGTGTTGCTTATGACTGAAGTATCTTGGATTGTCACCCCTTCTTAGAGAGCGCATGTTTATCGAAATTTCGAAGTTTTCATCTACAGAGCCCAGAAATCGAAGAAGAAGAAGATGATGAAGAAGAAGAAGTAGCATAAATTCAATACGATTCTTCTGAACGTCGGTAACTGTTCACTAGATGAAGCAGCTTAACCCTTTAAAAACCAAGTTAAATCCCATTTGCAATCTGCTGGCATTATTAGGAGCTCACCATATTTTCCACGTTAGCGGGTTAAGGGTTAACATCTCAGAAGACTGCACTACCCACAAGAGGGAAGTTTTATATTTACCCCTATGGGGACCCCCAAATTTCGGACCTGAACATCAGCCTGCTAGTTTTTCAAATGGCTCTGTCTATGTGGATGGCGCTCGGCGAACGGGTGTGATAGTAGCGACGTTGAACCGTGGAACACTGCTACAGGAGTAGCCTTAGTTAATTACCTAATGGGCTAGTTTTGTTAGCACTGGAAAATATTTTGTAAAAAGCAGTCGCCTATTCTACTAATCAAGTTAAGAACTGACGGCAGGATGTAAGATGTTTGGCTTCTTCACTCTGTTAATAGTCCCTGCAGGTTTTCTCCGTATGTTAACAGCAGTATGATCTGCTCGGCTGAACAGATTTCGGATCGGTCATGCACAATTGTTATGTGTAGATCTTTATCTGTTTCCTCACATAGGACACTCTATTATTAAGTCCAAATACATAAATGTGTGTAGGTCATCGTGTAAAGCCTGTGTCATTTGTGTGCGATTTAAAAAACGTATTGATTTATTCGACAGCGTCTATTAAAAATCCCCGACATAAAGTATTACAAAAATCCGTCCTTTGGGAGACAATCTAATAGTCCCTTTTCGCAAATGTTTCGCGAAAATGTCTAAAAAACAAGAGTTTAAACGTGCTTTGTTACAAAAGAATTGCCGGTGGAGGGGGGGGGGGCGGCTGCCTCAGGTGGGAAGGACGAAAGTGATTGTCTTAGAAAGAATGCTGAAAATACAAGAATACATCGCACAGTCTAACGAAATATACTTGTTGGTGTTTGCTAAATGCATTGTACAAAGTCCTCCTAATTCACCCGGTAAACTATTTACAGCACAGCACACTCTGCTAAAACTTGTTACAGGAAAACTTTGTCTCTCCGTTCGCAGACGTAAGCACGTAGTTACCAAATTCACACCCAATAAAACCCTCCTAATTAATGATATTGTCCGGAAAAAAAACAACAGTCGACCCGCTATATAACCTGCAGTTTAATTGGTTGAAAGTTGATAGTAGTTTTGCTGTGCATTGTGACATAATATTGACATTAATGGGTGTGTCATCCGATTGCATCAATTGCAGGGAGGGAAGGATGGTGTTTTATCAGAGTTTCCCCTCTCTCGGGCAGTCGGTGCTATGAAATCACTTGAGTGAACACATAACCACTTTCTGCCTTGTGATTGCTGTGTGTACCGCCGCGTTTTAACGTTTTGTCCACACAGTTTATGTACGTGTTTCTTATGAGCATTCACGGAATTGCCTTTATGGTAGAGGCGAAGGGTGTTGTCTGTGAGGTAGGAAATGATGCTTTAAACCGCAAAGCGGATTCATGCTCCGTACTGACGTCTTTCGTATTACTGTTCGTATCAGGAGGACATACAGTCTAAAGCCTGAGAGCCTTTAGATACAGAAGAACTGTACCGGATGTCGCAGATCATTGGACAGAAATGTACGGATCACAATGTTTTTAGTCTCCAGAGGCCACGATTGATGTGTTTTATTGTCTGTAATGAAATGTTCGAAGTTAGGTTGTTGTTTAAAGTCGTTATAAGAGGACACGTGTATCAACGCACAGGCCTGTAAGTCTGTGTCTATTAACCCACTCTACACTGTTCCGTTTGGCAAGCCATAGAACGAAATCAGCGTAGTTCTCGACAAATCGCCCACTCCTTAATTTTCTTATAAGTTATTTCATATTCCGTCGAGGTGGGTGCTTATTCTAATTTCCTTGTCACAATCGTTGCAGATCTGGCTGTTACGACGCTGAACATTAAGATTAATAAATATAAATTATGTAATCATTATGCTAATTAGAAGTGGGTAATTTTTTTAAAGAGACAATTATTTTGCTTAAGTGAATGTTTCGCAATCGGTGTTATATTCTCACATCATCAGCGTTATAAAATAAGGCATCTGAAAATTACGGTGTAATTAGCACGCATGAGTGGAGGGGGAATGAGAAATGCTGCATAGGAGATTCAGTAGCCCGTCTGGACTTTTTGAAGAAGAGATAAATATATTTCCCCTAAAATCGAACCGTGGTTTTTCGGACGTCCGTTTTGTAGTCTGCTGACTATACCGACTGAGCTGCGTGCTGTTCCGATTAACTAAGGGAAGTAGCATTGTGTTTTCCTGTATTGTGGGGTTTATTCGAAAAGAGAACTGAATAGAAAAGACAATGCCAGTCATTGTTAAGTTTGGTAAAGTGGAAAACTGTACTAATGTGAAGAATACGTCAATATAATCTCCGTAACAACAATGTAGTGAGTCCAACTACTTTATAATCCATGCAAGAAATTTTAATGATAAAGGCAGCTGTTTTGGTGTCAAGGCTATAGTTGTTACTTTAAAAAACATAAGAATTGGACCCCCAACATCGCTATGAACGAGACACCAATGAATATTAAGTAGAGGGCTTTCAAGAAATCAAAGCTTGTATATGCTTCTCTGTATCCTTAAAATTTTCTGTTTACTTAAACAAGTTATTATTTTTGCAGTGAAGCTAGTAACCTACCGGATCCACCATTCTAACGAAAGATTGTTATACTATGACCCCTGATCTCAATGGAGAATGCAGTCGTTCTGAAAAAGATGATCGTCGCTCAGAAAGTCAAGAAACTTTCCTTAATAATAGTGTAACTGGAACTTGCAACATACTGTATACTTACTGTACAAACAGTGTCCTTGTTTGTGTAGAATGGCTACATGTTTCGACTCATCTTGAGACATTGTCAGGATGAGTCTGAACTTCTAGACATTTTACATAAATAAAAACATCACTCTTTTAGTGCAGTATTGCAATAATAATTATCATATTATTAAGAGAAGTCGGAAAACGGGATGTCTTCTATCAAGACGAAATTTGTACCTTTATGGAATTCGCACATTCATCACTGTAAATACGACAGAGAATTTCGGGCACACGTTATATATATCTCACCTGCTTGTTACAAACTCTCCGTCTTAAAAATCATGTGTCAACAGTGCTTAATATATAAAATGTGAGTTTGTAATTCTACACAGAAAGAGCAGCCAGTTAAAATAAAGTCAGTTTTATTGGTTACAAGAGTGTCTTACATGCTTATTGCTGTTATTATTAAAGATTAAGAATATTATATTGAAAATATCGACTGTCTGGTATATATATATTAATAATTTCATGAAATGTTAGAGTGATAACTCTTAAGATTAACATGCAATTTTATGTTGTTCGTGTATGTCCATTACATTTTATCATTTATGTTGCTAACCCTAAGATGACAGTAATGGCCGAAACACGTAGCGAAATTAACTGCATAGTTTAATGTTAATATATGTAAGGCTGTATTATTAGGGCAGAAAAATCCCATCATAAAGTTACACTGCTTGAAGCGTAAGTACATAAATTCTGAACAATATTTGCTACACACAAAGTGTGGGCAGTTAGCTGTTTCCATCACGAAGTAGACGTGATATGTAACACCTGTTGTGTTGGATTTATTACATTGAGACATTTAAGAAAATGAGGTAAGTTAGACGTAATACAAAATAAGTTTTAAAATATTAATTTTTTTCTGATGACTGTGTGTTTGTAAACTGATATTAAATGTAAGGCACACAGTTGAGTGTCCAATGAAATGTAAGTATGTTGTACGCTTTCTTCTGGGTAATTCACCGACGTCTGAATTTTATATGCCGACGTTTCGGAACACTCTGTTCCATCTTCATAGGCAGGCAGGCATGAAGAATTCTTCATAACAAAGTGGTTTTACCGGAAAGTGCGGCTGGATTGATTATTGTTAATCAGATCATTTCTATTAGTTGACTTTTGATTTACGCTGAATTATTGTGTCGTGCGATACAGCATGATCTGATTTTGTTGATTGTCTTGTTATTCAGTTTTGTGGTATTTATTTGTTTATTGAATAATCATAGCAGTTATTGTATTTTTGTGATTAATTTTTTTGTACGATATATTATTTGTACCGTGAGGGGTTGATAAATAATTTTTTTGTAAATTGATTATTCTTGCCGTACCTTGTGTATTGCGGTTCATTGATTTTCATTATTTATTTTTATTTCCCGATTTTGAAGGAGTCAATAATTTATGTTAGTTACTGTTTCATTAGTATTAATAATGGGTTATTGGTAGTGAAATGTTATTCGTAGGCTGGTGCATTACCTGGGCTGGTAAGTATGAAGAATTGTTCGTAACTACCCGCCTATGAAGATGGAACAGAGTGTTCCGAAACGTCGGAATATAAAATTCAGACGCCAGGGAATTACCCAAAAGAAAGCATACAACATTCAGAACACGGCGAAAGTTTGAAATCAGAAACATAAATATAACACCATTATCCTGTCACATGCCTCACTGCGATGTATTCATTGAAACTAATCGTTAAGTAACCCGTAAGTCAATTTTGCAGAACAACTATATCTCTGGTAGGCTGAGGAATGTTTTGGGAGATGTCTTGTTAAAGTAGCTTAGCTCTCAATGTGTTAGGGCTCAGGTAACCAGCACAAGCTTATTATATCATCAGGAAGCAAAAGCCCGAGGTCACGTTACACTTTGTGTCACGAAAATGACACCAGATTTGTCGAAAATGGCACGGATATGGTGCTGCTTTAATACTAAACGCCTGTCCAAGGCAGAACTCAGATTTTGTCCAATCAGGATCTAACTGACCCTCGAATCCATCGGAACAAATGACAGGCGTGCTTCCCATTTCGAAGAACCTCGTCCGTGTTTTGTTTTATTTATAGAGGGAGTTGACCCTGTATTGACCCGACACAGAGATGTGACGTCAAGTGTGTCTCGGGTTGACTGATCAATTGGTTTCTTCGGTACTTCAGAATGTTTAGGATCCAGTTGCTAACGAGAACGTGATTAATTACCTAAAGAGACCCGAGCACCATACTCTTGGCAGCAAATTTCCATTCATAATTTTAGCAGTCCGTTAAAATACCAATTACAATATTTATCCTTATGGCATTGTCACAATGCGTGTTCGTAGGAAGGGGTATATTGCTGGTAAAATTATACAGTTGTTCTGTTGTTGCTGTCGCCATACGCCTCATTTGATACATGAATGTCTAAAAACTTAGTCCTTTTCTCGCGAATTACTGTTTTTCAAACAAAGGAGAAGTTAACAAGTCTTATGTTTACGCAGGTTGTTTGGGATCTGTTTTTTATTTCACGATGCTGTAGTTAGTGTCAGGCTGCGTGATGTTGATGGTAAGTTGGATGGAGGACGTCTTAGACTGATCGGGTTAATATCCAGGCGCCTTCCTGGAGTGTAAAGAAAGTTTGAAGTTGCTCTTTGGACACTGTGCTGGGATATCGAGGAGGCTTTGTTCCGTCGATTCTTAACCTCGACACTAGATGGACAGAAAATCAAGAACATTTTCAGAAAGGATAATCAATGTTCCGATCGCGATTAGAATTGGAAACTTCCAGAATAAACATTAGGACCTCCGTAATTTTTTATTTTGTAATTGTTATTATTATTATTATTGTTATGGGTGAACTTAAAGCACATAAATCTTCTCCTGCTTAACTGTGAACATATTTAACCTCATGGCGATCGTTATCTCACTAATACATTAAGGGATGTTTATATCGAAATTTTAATGGAATTCAGGAGTATCAGTAAGTCGAATGATCTACTAGTTTTGTAAATTCCACACGTAAATCATTCCAGAAACTTAATCTAATAAAAATGACTTACTTTATATGCCAATTTTAAAGGCTTTTATAAATAAATTTTAAATATTTTTGTACTCAGCATATTTAATTCAAATTAACTTGTGAGAAAAAAATAGGTAGGTACAACTGAAATACTTAAATTTATCCTGTTACTTGCACCATATTGGCGTCGTGTACTGAAAACGTTTAATTAGCTGACTGCTATGGTACTGTTATTTGTAGAATAAAAATAAAATTTTGAATTTAAAAAAAAAAGAGTGATATTAATTTAGTCAACAATTTGAGAGAAATAACTCGTTAGTATTAACATTGTACCTACTCTCTAGATTCCTTGAAAAGAATTTCAAATCATATTTAAATTAGGTTTCGAAAACTTAGATTAATTATGAAGTACGATTGCGTTCCGCACCGACCTCCGTATTTTATAAGCAAATGGCTCTAGTTTCTACATGTACATAGCAAATCTAGTTTGGAACATGATGGCTGAAACCCTACAAATTCCGAACAGTTCTCCCATATAAAGTAGTTATGAACACAGTAGTTGCTGTGGTTTAGAAACCCGTCATGACTGTTATACTTGAAGGAAAGTTTTTATTGTCGGAGTCCAGTAACAGTTAACACCACCACTGCACACAGGGCTCTTTTGTACCGGAATGTTGGTGCTGACAAGCATTTTACGTTACAAGACCCTCGGATAGGGCCTACATAGAAACATTCTAATTAACAAAGCTGCGCCGGCGAACACTGGGTACTTGTCCTAAACAGACGATATCCGATGAAATTCAGGAGAATGAAGTAACTTTAAGTGCGCCACTGCCGTCGAGATTAAGAATATTAAGTAAAGTAATTCTGTCTCCCGTGTTCTACCGTCCTGTCTGACTGGTGTTTGTTAGGGGATTATAATCATGAGGTTCGTCATCCCCGTTGTGCTTTATGAAATAACTAATGTAGAGTGTGTGTACTGGTCTAACACAAGTATATTTATTGGTAGAATATAAATATTTCTTATACAACCTGAAGATGGCCATTATCAAGCGCCGAAACATGTAGTTGTACCTTATGTAGAAAATACTTTATATTCTGCCAATAAATATAGACCTGTTAGACGAGTACACACACTCTACATTAGTTATTAGGGGATCATACTAGATGTAATAACATACAGGGTAATTCTTAAACTGCTGTAATGTTTAAGAGCTCCGAATTTTCCTCGTACAGTGTTGCTACGTGTTTCTTATGATTTTTAGAACAAGCAGCGAGTGTTTTTCCTATGTAGAACTTATTGATTGGTTCATCAAAACAAACACCGACAAATGCACTCATATATTTTACAATCACCACTTTGTTAACACCATACATAGTTCCAACATGTTTCAGTTGTTAAAGGGACCACCTTCAGTGTGTACAATGATACATTCTAGTAGCGTGGTCAACAAAATGAGCAACGGATTGTAAAATTCAACTTAGTGTGTAGCGTGTACTGTGTTATGCAGCAACAATATGACTCATAACAATCTTGTGTAACAAAGTACACGCAACAATGTCACGGATATTGTATTTGACGGGGACACGGATAGGATTTTTTTAAACAAGCTGAACTGCAGGAAAAGCTTTATGAAATGACACTGACATAGGCCGTACTTCTTGAAGCAGTGGAATGCGTGTTGACTGGATTCCACTAACTCAGGACTGAGATTACTTGCTGGCTGTTGGTTATTGCTACCCCAACCTGCTCTCTTTATGTCTCAGAAGTAAAATCAATTATAAGAATTAAAATTAAGATGTGTTTTAGGTTTCGAGGATACGAAATGTATGTCACTTGACTTGACTTGATACTATTGTTACTTAATTTTAATCTGTTCTAACAAGCATATCAATGTGACAGTTTTATACTTTAAATTTACTTATGGCTGTCTACAATAAAACCTCGGTATATCACATCATAGATAGCAAATTTAAGACTGCTAACAAATATTGACATTGATGTAAATGGGATCCCATACAACTTGACATTTTATGCACAACATGTAACCAGATTTTTTAAGTTTTGTATGGCATTGGCCTGATAATGGTCGTAACGACCGAAACTGGTAGTCACTAATGCAATAAAAACGTTTATTGTGTCCTGCTATATATATATATATATATAATTTTTAATAATGTATATCATGATGCACGGCTGTTTTTGTTACAATGTCGGAATTTGCTCTCAGTGGGTTTGGCCCTTCATAGTTTATAATAAAACTAATTTTAAATTTTTATTTGGTAGCTCTCTTTCGTAGTTATGCTTCCAGCACACTTCAGTAAATTCGGTTGGCTGGGATTAACCGTGCCATGTGTTGAAGCTTTTCCAACGATTGCTCTTGAGCCAATAGTACAGACACCATGTTCTGGATAATCGATGTTAGCTAGTTAGTTAAATGGCTAGCTAGTTAGTTAGTTAGTTAGTTAGTTAGTTTAGTTAGCTAGTTTAGTTAGTCAGTCAGCCAGTTAAATTCCCCTTACCATAGACCCGTCTTCTGTAGAATGTCCTCTTCACTACGGAATGCTATAAAAATATATTTTTATTCTCCCACTTTTACCCTGAAATTTGGGCGTTTTTAATAAAAGTCATAAGTGGGTGAGTTTTGAGCAACTATGGTTCATATTGAAAGTAATAAGAAATACCGTGTACTTCATGCACTAAATGAAACTATCAAAATTCCAATAATTTGGTTGAGTTTGTTCATTGAGTTCGCTTATATTGAAAGACCAGTGGCTAGGTTACACGATCACAGGGTAGACCTCATAATGAATTTTAACCATCAATCAGGGGTTGTTCTGAATATCTGACAGACCGCGAGCTGCAGAATCTTTTTCGATCGTACACGGAAACAGCCAAAATTCATTACTTGAAGAGAGATATATTAAAATTCATGCATGCTCAAAAACCACAAAATGTAAATTTTACAAGTTTTAATGGAAGGTAACTACATCCAGAGCATGTTTCGTAATTCTGGTTTCCATTAAAGGAATTCTTGTTGTACCAACTGTTATTTCTCTCTTATTGCAATATTTTCGGTTATACCTTTCCTGTATCCTTATAATAAACCCAAATAGATGCACTAATTCCTCAAATTTGTTTTTGGAATCAAACTCTACATGTTTCGGGCAGTTCGTCTGTCCATCATCAGGAGTTTTTCACTGTACACACAGCAATGGAATATGTCATACAGGTTTGCTGACAGCTTACGAGCAAGCTGTCAGCAAACCTCTATGACATATACCATTGCTATGTGTACAGTTAAAAACTCCTGATGATGGACAGAGGAGTGCGCAGTGCGCACCGGAAGGCCACCTACAGGTTTGATGATGCCGGATGCTGTATAATACAATTTTGACCTCCTGATGATAAGCACATAAAGTTCGAAACATGTAGAGGCATTTAATAAACTTATTATAAAACAAGACTTTGTGCATCAAGTTGGTTAATTACTAGGAAGAATGTAGAATTTTATTCAAAAATAAATTTGAAAAATCAGTGCATGTATTTGGTTTTATTACAAGAACTTATCACGATGCACGGTCACTTGAACGTTGAAAACCTTTCCTGTAATAACTTCAGACTGAAACTTCATGTCCATTTGAATGAAATTAGGACGTATGAATTCTGGTATGTTACACAGCACCGTTAGGGAACTGATGTCAGTAGTAACTGATACATGTGGGAATGTGACTTTAACATACTACTTGGACAACCTAGGCGTAGATGGGATTATAATACTCATGTAGGTCATAGACGAATAGGATTGTAATTCATGAAGTGTAATCAATGGGCTCAGGATGGAAGTGTGCTGAGCTTTTTAACATTGTAATGAACATTCATTTTCCATAATATTTGGGGATATTTTTTCTCGGTTGAGGAATTATTAGAAGGAATCTGAAGCGTTGGATTAGCCAGTGGTTTAAAATATCATTTCACTATCAGCAAAACACACGAAATCGAATTAGGTTTCCATCACATTAATGTCTTGGCACTTATTTATTTAAGTTTGTATTTTTCTAATATATAAATTAGCAGTCATTATTTGCAGGCTGAATAGTCGGATTTTTTTCCCGGCATATGGAGAGGGACATTTTGTTTCTCCATCACTTGCGAAATTTCTCACCAATATTGCTGTGCAACGAATGCCTGCTTTTACTTCCACGCTATGCAGGCTATTGCTGCGTGAATCCCGCCACTCGCTTCTGTCCATTGCCAGGGTAAAAGAATTTATGGACTTTTCCCCATTGCTTCACTATTCCACCTCCCCATGTATTTTCATGGCGTCCAAGCAAATTTTTAACTTTATTTTCGAAATATAATCTCTGAACGAGATACCACTTTAAATTTTATGATAATTTCACGATAATTTCTTAATTACTGCAATATCCTAAACAACCACTTGGAAGACTTAGGCGTAGGTAGCAGAAAATAATGTCAAAACGGATCTTTAAGAAGTGGGATGGGGGGCATGTTCTGGATTGATATAACAGAGGTTAGATACAAGGAGCGGGTTGTTGTGAGTACGGTAATGAACCTCCGTGTCCTATAAAATTCGGGGATTTTCTTGGTTAGGTGAGGGACTGTTAGTTTCTCAGCAAATGCTCTACTGCATGGAATTATTTAGTTGGTTAGTTACTTCTTAAGACACTGATTTTTCTGAAAATATTATTGCGATAGTTTGGCTGAATTCCAAGGGTAAATAATATACTTTCCTTATCTTTATCTATCACCCCATTTTTCATTTCTGCTTTCCTCTTCCGCATTTCTCCCCCTTCCTTCCTAGCTGTAATCTCTGTTAAGTGAAACTAGTGAATTAGTTGCATGATTTTTGTTTATATTACTCAGTTTCGAAAATGGAATTCCGCAGTCTAAAAAGGTGAAAACTGTTTCCAGAGAAACTGCGTAAAAAAAGCAGTAAGTACATACGTAGTCATTTAGTGATGAACTGCCCCCCCCCCCCCCCCCCCCCACCTGCGACCACACAGAAAAAAAACAACAAAGATCTAAAACAAA
>Ga0136643_10013046_pt1 | contig 12413 bp, 6 predicted proteins | sample TergutLab28metaG_FD_96883 | JGI IMG/M metagenome (GOLD analysis project Ga0136643, IMG submission 96883) | Labiotermes labralis P1 segment gut microbial communities from Petit-Saut dam, French Guiana - Lab288 P1 (version 3) (version 3) | ecosystem: Host-associated > Arthropoda: Insects >...
AAAAATCAACTGTTTTTTTTTTTTTTTTTAATTATATTTCCCCTTAAAAAAACACCTTTTTTTTTTTTTTTCTTTTTTTTTTTTTTTTGGGGGGGGGGGGGGGGGGCCCTTTTCACAAACACAAAATTTTTGCAGGTGTAACAGGAATATGAGTATTAAAGTATTTTAAGTGTCTGCATTAACACAGCTGCAGTCTGTAATGTGAGAGGCCAAGGGCCTGTCTCATTACAGACTGCAGCTCATACCTCCACAGCCCAAAGCTCAAACCTGCATAGATCAAGGATCTGTGGGAAGCTCTACAATGATGGCAATGTCACTGAACACATACTGTTAAAAAGGGATGAGGGTAGCACATGAATAACCCAGAACCAACTCATTGCTCATGAAATTCTCATACATGTCAGTGATCAATGATGTAAAGCATATGCAAATTTATTCAAACCCTGTGGTGGTGACTATTAAATTCAATTTCAGTTTCCTTTACAGTGTAAATATACAATGCCAGAGCCATGAACATTTCCATATGGCAATGCCATCTTCTGATTAACTGTGAAGGAACAACATGCACTAGCTGTCACACAACCTGAAGAAACATCAGTGGAATATCAAATACTGCTGTGCACTAAGCCCAGGGATACCATGGTAGAAGTCAGTTAAACTTTTAATGCCTTGTGGTTAGTTTGTGTACTACCTGGTTTTACACTAAAAACTACACTTCATCCACATAGTGCACATGTGTTCTGCACGACTCTTACAATGAAAGCGATTATTTTGCTATAAATCATTCACTGATTGGTCTTTCAAACAGAAACATGCTTTATTCTCTGTGAACCTTTATGTGGGGAGAGAGTGGAGGGGAGGGGAAGTGACCTTGACCCACACATCCCATGAAGGAACGGAGAGAACTTAGTACGACCTTGGTACTGGATGGAAGTGAGTGGTACCCCGTGATGTGGAGGCTGGGTGGGCGCCTGAGCCGACCTGCACACGTTTGGAGATAAGAAAACTTCCCCCAACCAGAATTCAAACTCTGGTCACCCAGCCCACAACACAGTTATGATATCGACTCTGCTACGCCAGCACCCCAATTTTTATACAAAATGTAGATTAATTTTATTCTTCCATGGCCATGCCATGCCTCAGGCAGTTATATCACCAGCCTCTCACTGTGAAGGCCTCAGTTCAACCCCAGGCCAGTCTATGTAAGATGTATGGGGGTAAGTGGCAATGAGACAACACTTTCTCTGAGTACTTCAGTTTCCGCCTGTCGATGTCACTCTACCAGTGTTCCATAGTCATCCTTATCTAAGTAGTACTGTTATCAAAAGGACAATTTAGTAAAACCTGGCAAGTTTCAAACACTGCAATGCTCTGCTGGATATTGGGAGTAATGGACAGAACAGTACTGGCACATTATTTTTCTGAAGCCTACAAACAGTAAAGAAATTTATGTACTAAAAAACAATCTTCTGCAAGGAAGAAGTAAAAGTGCAAAGGAGAACTACGAAAACACTCATATAACAAAGACAGCGCACTCCAATATGCATGAGAACAAGCGTTTTCCCATAAAATAAAGCAATGATGCACATATTATAAAACAGCAATTGAAAGGAGTTAAAGAAACATGTCTTGATATTGTGCATTACTTCAAGGGAAATATTACTGAACGAAGGGATTTGAGATATGACATGACTCTAATTAAGCGAAACCAATCATACTTGATTTAATTCATTTTCCACATTAAAAGGAAAAAAAAAAAAATCATAATTCCTTAACTTTGCATTATTAAATCAGTCAACAACAATAATTCATTTAGGTAAGGCAGTCAACCACCCCCCTCCCCCCATAGTTTAACAGGCATGCTTCATGAAGAACCTTCATGGTTCATCCAATATGTAATGGTTGTTACTTTGTAGAAGGCTTATAGCACTCCCTCAGCAATGTCCTCCAAATTGCTGCTGGTGGACACTTAACTCTGTGATGTGAACATTGAAGGTGCTGTCAACGGTTCTTTTTCCACATTAGGGTTCAGAAGCATCTGATTCAGAGCAATGCATATTGTTATACAGCATCCACATTCTGCAGAATATCAAGAACAGAAACATACAGGTACAATCACAATACATGCAGCATGTTGCACTTAATATGTTTACACTACAGAACACAGAACGTAGAAAATGTGCATCTATGTTCACACTCAAAGCAGAAGTCCTGATGTGAATGCAGATCTGTGCAGATCACTAGTAAAGGTTCTTTTTTAATACAGAACTGAGTATTGAGCAGAGGACATCATCAGTGACTATGCACCAAGTGATGGCACACACACTCTACAGCATGCAGTCCCACATTTATGCAGGGCTCAGTACTGCAGAGTGAGCAGCGTCATCTGCTGTTACGCAGCAAGATGCCCCAATATGCAGATTCTACGCAACCTGTACTATTTTCTCCTGTCACTTCATAAATTATCTATAAAATATTACCTCTACATTCACACCTCTCAAAGCAAAGGACTCAACAAGATGTTAAATGAGAGAAATACAAACAGAACCTTTTCAGAAGAAGACATTAATGGCTTAAAAGTTAAAGTTCTACCAAATTAGTCATTACACAAAACACTGAAACAAGGTATGACAAGCAAAAGAGCACTCCAAATCAAAAATTCTTCTCATAACTTCTAATAACATCATGTCTTAAAACTGCCACAACTGAGTGATTCAGATCCATACAAATGTTTCAACGGTAACAACTTCTGTTTCTGAAAGATGTGAAACAGTCCCACAAAGTCAAGCGGGCAAGCCACATTTATACCAGAGCAAAGAAAGAAGTCATGAGCACAATATGACTACCATGCAAAAACTTTCAGCAAGGCAATCCAAAATCAATAACACAAAGATACCTAATTAATATGTTAAAAATGTGGAGAAGTTAAAATATAACAGTAACCAATCATGATATTCATGAAGAAGTTAAGGCCAGGTTACATTTGGAAAACAGGAGCCTACTGTCACTTCAGAATCAGTTATAAAACAACTTAGAAATCAAAACTGACAAAACTTTAGTATTTAGGCAAAGAAAATTCCCTTATGTGGAAGTCATGTCTGTTTATCTGCAATCTTCTATCAACTCTTAAACTGCTGGACACATTCTTTTATAATCTGCAATTACAGACTTACACTTAATAACCTGTTGGGCAATTCTGATAGTCAGCCTGACATATTCACAAAAACAGTCTACACTAAGACAACAAATGGGCCTTTTCATGTATCCAATTAACCATAAATGGGTCTTTTCATATATCCCATTAAAAATATCACAGTGCGAATAGGCTTACAGGTGTACCACGTGTGTGGTTATTACTACCGACATAAAATTCTTATATGTATAACAGGGTCTCAATTATGTGACCTAACGGCACCTACAGGTGACTGACAATGTTCAATAATGCAAAACAAATCACAAATTAAAAGGAAGTGGAGTGTAAGTACTAATTTGGTTTATTACATAACTATTGACGAAGTGAATTACAATGAAGTAAATGGAACAATGGATTTTAAACTGATTACATGCACAAATATGCATTCACGTGCAGCAAAAAATTTTAAATACTACATTGTATGGCTACATCAGATAAAACAGAATGTTGGAAAACCAATGGTCCAATCTGGGTCTGTACTGTGCATGTGTATATGTGTGTGTGTGTATGTATGTGCGCATGTGTGTGTGTGAGTGAGATCAATATTTATACATGCATACATACATACAGTTGTGCAATGGCCTAACAGGTTGACATTACAATTAAAATTACATCAGAAGACTGTACGCTAAAAATTGGTCAGAACACGATATTCTGCAAAGGGGTCTGGCAATGAACAGCAGAAGATGAATGTATCCTATCATTTGTGATGGCAGATGAAATCAGGATAGTTAAGACCTTTGTAATACTACAAAATGCAGTACAACCAATTACAGAGACTGCATTAAGAATACCTGAACATCTGACTTACTGCAACAGCAACACCAAGGCTACATGCAGTGTGTGCCACACAACTGAAGCATGGAGTATGGTCAGAGGAACATGACAGCCTGTACAAACAGATGCTGGTTCACCATGGAATAGAAACCCATGGGTTAGGTGCCAGCAATCTGGAGGTGTGCTGGCATGACTTCCTCATTCCTGATGGAACATTTTCACCGTTATATCCATGGCTCACAATCTATTGTCCTCTGCATGCACCCACCTGTCTTACCCTGACAAAAAACAGTGTGAGAAGCGAGGAACAGAGCTATGTCTGTCATAAAATTTCCATACAGAGTGCTTTGTCTGCAGCGGCATCAATGGATAGATTATTGAACAGTCCAACATGGCATGCCACCCAGAAAAAGTCCACAGAGTTCCATGTTTTATGGAGGTGGGACATTTCCTGGAAAACCTCTGTGATATAAGGTAATAATTCTATAAGGACATAGCAGTCATAACACAACTATATTATCAGGTGTATATAACTTATCAACTACACGTTTCAGCCAACGCTGCTGTAGCCATCATCAGGTTGGATACAATTTATCAGAGAAACTATATAGATATGATATGACACAGAACAATTATTAGTATTAATGTAGGTAAGAGGACGAGATCTTGTTTACACAAAGTCGGTGGGCGTGTGTGCAGATGGTAAAGAAACATGCATATAACATGTGTTATCCTGTTTGTCTATGACAATGTAGTGTAAGTGCCAAGTCAGTTCATGCATGAATTCATGCATGCATTCATTCAGTACATTTAGGAGCGCCTTACTCCGTAAATAACAGCTACCAACACTAGTGAATAATGCAGTATACAAGACACATGTAATTATACAAGAAAACAGTGATATACAGAAAAGACTCAAAAGTGATAAAACAGTGATATTACCACATGTTACTAGGGTACAGGATTGTTGTTTGTCTTACACACAATAACCTCTATAGCGACGAAGAGGTCTTCTCATCTTCTTCACCTACCCAGGACAGGATCGTACCCACTGAAACTTGCACAAAACCAAGGAACCATAATACCTCTTATTTATTATTCCAGCACCCCACTAAGAAATCCCTTCCCCCACTACAATACACCTGCAGCTGCCAATCATACCGTAGACAACTTAGGATGTCTACGCAGCCACACCAGCAGACCAGTGTGACACTCAGCCCCCACCACAGGCAAGAAAATACTGCACCGCAGGACCAAACACGGACCCAGGCCTACCGCACCCCACTGGCATAAACCGACTTGGCAAGTACACTACATTGTCATAGACAAACAGGATAACACATGTTATACGCATGGCTCTTTACCAACTGCACACACACCCACTGACTTTGTGTAAACAAGATCCCGTCCCCTTACCTACATTAATACTAATAATTATTCTGTGTCATATCATATCCATATAGCTTCTCTGATGAATTGTATCCAACCTGATGATGGCCACAGCAGCATTGGCCAAAACATGTGGTTGATAAGTTATATACACCTGATAATATAGTTGTGTTATGACTGCTATATCCTTATAGAATTATTCCCTTAGGTTCTAACAAACACAACGGGGATGACGCTCCTTGAAGCCTCTATGATGACTGGACTGTCTGGTCTGTTGCCACAACAAGTGAGAGTCTAAGCAAAGCAAGCTACTGTAACAAGGACTGACATAAAGAAACAGAAGAACTCAAGGACATAAAGCTTGACCAAACAAATGATTCCAATATTACGCAGGCAGTACAGGAGAATGTGGCCCTCACATATGAAGGCACCCGCAATCAAGCCTTGAAAAACTTCTAAGTATTAACAGCCCTGAATTCCAGGAAGGAAGGAATCTGACACAGTAATGGTGACACATGAGGGCAGATATTTTGCCTGACAGAGCTAAGGTTACAGATGGCAACTTGATATGCCAAGGCAGTGAAAAGGTGGGGGAAAATGGACAACTACAGGTTGAAGAGCCCACATCTTCAAATCATGCCCACTGTGGTGCTGGGCATGAACAGTGCAAAGTAGGAAGGCTAATGAAACTTCATCACTTCAGAGTTTCTTGGAATTCGATACAAAAGATTTCCAGCAAAGCAGTCAAATGATCCACAGTAGACACTGGCTTTGGGTCCCACCCAGCTCCTATTCAACAGCTATAAAAGGCTCTTTTGCCAAGATTATGGCTGCATGATTACTGGCCTCCACATAGTGTTAAGATGAAGAATAACTGGTGCTATACCTCCACTCCCCCATGCCTTCATATGGACAGGGACAGCTACTACCTTTCCTGATCCATAACACAGCCTAGTTTACTTAATGCTATAATGGGCTTTTTGACTTATCTTACAAACTGTGCCACAAAATTGGCTGAACTCTCAGATACAAGGTTTCCACAAAAGGTTGTTGGGTAATTCTGATTTTCAGGCACACTGATCCGTAACAAAGACATAACTGGACTTTTTCAATGTATTCCATAAAGAGTTTTACATATTTTGTTGAGAATTGATGTATGAGACTTACACTAAATGTTATTAAGCAATTCCAAATGCCAGCCCTACTGACACATGATAAAGTCTAGTTTGTGTGAGTTCATACAACAAATTTCCTACACAGACCATAAACCTTCCACAAAGCTTTGTGAAATCTGATAAGGGACAATTCTGATAACTCACATCTCATTCTTCTTCCCATTTCAAAGTAGATGTGACAAACCTTAAAGAATGCTAGTAGTAATTTTGTATACTACAGTATGGAATACATGCTCTCCAAACTTGATGCTTATTGTTGTATTTGGGCATGAAACTAGAACCCACACCCTCAGAACTGAACACAGTTTAGGCTGTTGGAAAATATACTGCTGAGGAGAATGATGGGACCTAAGATGCAGAAAGTCAAAGATGGAAGAAAACTGAGTTAAAATGCATAATGAGGGGCTTTGTGATTTGGAATCTTCACAGAATATTATTAAGGTAATCAAATGATGGCACACAGACAAACCACACAGCATGCAGGCAGGAGCCGAGAAATGCATACAAAATGGAAAACATGAAGCCAAGAGACCAGTTTGGGGACATAAGGATCGATGGGAGGGAAATATTAAAATAGATGTTCAAGAAACAGTTTGTGAAGGCATGCAGTAGAATGAAATGGTTCTAAATAGAGTCCAATGGAACAGCCATATGAAGACAGCATTATAAATTTAAAGTTCCATAAAAGAAGGGGAGCCTTTTCACCTGCCAGGTGTCTACTGCAATTTACAAGGAAAAGAACAGATTTCCCTACAGGAGGGCAGAAACTAAAGCAACTCAAACAGCAAAACAATATGTGTTTTCCCCCACAATCATCAAAATAAATATATCCAAAAAAAAAAATTAAAGAAAAAATACCAAATCATTATAAAATGAAAACTAACAATAATTTAAGTAAATACTAGTGAATATCAGAATACTAACCTCTGACTTACCATGAACAAATGCTGTAGCATTAATCACACTATATACTGGAAACAACAATTTGGCTACTTATCTGCACAGCCTGTATCTTAACCTACCTCACATGGCTGTGCATTAGGATCCAAAATTATGACAGGCATACATCATCTACATACAATGCAAAGTAATGTAAAAAAAAATCAATTCCAATCGAAAGTATAAAGAAGTACCACTCAGACACAAGAATTGAATAAAATATGGGCCAAAATGCTGGGTTATAAACAGCAACGTAACCACGGACCAATGTCTGAGACAATTCCACCTCAGAAATATGCAACGTTGCTATATTGGTATTAGTGAAAACATATTTCTGGGTGACAACCAATCGCAAGATTTACATATGCAGTTTCAGAAAAAATCAGTTACTGAAAAAGAAGGATCATATGAGGAAAGCAGACATACACATACTGACTAGGAACACTCCCTTTGTCTCTTGAATTGAGGAAAGTAACTGAGATGACAACTGCAGAATCATGTAAGAAGTGCACCCAGTGTTTACAGATATGGCAAAAACAAAAATAAATAACAATAGTTTCAATCATATAAGGAATAAGCTAATTCAGAAATGATCTATTTCTCTTTTCTAACTTCTTAATGTACACTCCTGATGGTTCAAGAAAGCCACATCTTCAATACACATTATGATTGACAGCTCTTAACAAAGATACATCAAACACCATAAATTATGCACTAAAAATTCAACACACTAAGCAACAGTCCATGCCAAACAGATTAAATGGATCTAAATAAAACCAAATTTCACAAATCATACATATATTGTTACATTATGTCCTGACAATCTGCCACTTTCACAACCAAAGAAGAAAATATTTCACAACTCCGTGTCTATGGAACAAGCAAGTATGACAACTAAGGACAGGCATCTATAACAATTCTAAATATAGGTTTAAGAAGATACACTATACTTTCACAGAATATGCTTAAACTGCAGAAAGATACACAACTAGACAAAAAATAATTCATGTATGAACTTACTAAAGATGCAGAATTGCGATGAACAGCAACTTCAGAATCATTCTTCTGTTCATGTGAGGATCGCTGTGTTATAGTGGGTGCAGCTGGTGGAGGTGATGGTGGTTCACTGTTAGTAACATTAATACTATCACCATCATCAGGAAGCCTCTTCCTTCCCCGAGTATGTCGGGTGTAGCGCTCACTGCGTCTCTGGGCCCGCCCGTCCCCACGCCGATTCATGGCAGTTCCGAGGCAAACCCAAGGACACACTTTCAAGTGCCTGTGTCTTCATTCATTACACTGCACCCCACATGTCAGCTGCAGATGGTTACAGCACTTAAACAATCCACACTTCAACATAGTAATGCCACCTATGTATGTGGCTATCATTTAATTCCTATGCTTTAAATTAACCTCCTCTCTATGCCTATCATACCCCACTAAACTTCAAAACATAAGAACTGTATTCAATCTCCCACTATAATTTCAACTTCTTATAAGGTTATTCATATTACAAAACAAGTTAAGACCTGTCCATATTTATTAGCATTAGGTTTCAGGGATTAAAACTCACAGCCACTACATTTAAAATGAAATTACTCTCCTTCTGCAAAAATAAATCACTGATAAAGAAAGACAATATAAAACGTATAAATAATTAACTCTGCTGTACTATTTGGACGGGCATACAGGCGGGTAGTAACATTACAGGGCAGCAGTATAGACACAAAGGCTATACATACTTCAGTCTCAACTTCAAAATTTCATCCATCTCCGAAACAAATTCATCCCAGTGGTACAGAACCTCACTGCAGGCCAGAGCCTTGAATCTCTCAACCACGTTAATAGAATGATAGGTTGAATTTTAATTTTACGTATTTCTTATACATTATTCACTTCTGATTTAGATACGCGCACTTCTTTATAGAATTAATACCTACCTATTCTCTGTATACGGTAACACAGTTCTTAGGTTACTACACGATTCATCGTAGTATTCCCCCCTCTGTTGTCACAGGCAGTAAATAAACATTTTACACAGGATGTCAATTATTTCTATATATTTAGTCTACTAACCTCTGTAAAATGTTTATACCAATACAGCATCTACTCGACACTATACTTGATTCTTGAATAGAGTTACGTTTATGATTTAACATCTAATTTCAGAACAAAAATATTGACATCTATCACATGAACACTTACAAACCATCAAAACATCTCCTTCCCCCTTCCAGAATCACCCTAACCCTAAAAACGGTGGTGAATGAGTCGTACTAACCCACCCGACTATTGGTGGAAACGTGGTCACGTGTATAATTTTACATGAACTGAAGAATGTGATTGGTTGCTATCGAAGCTACTATATTGTGACTAACAGAGGGGAGGAACGAAGATATATTGTAGAAGTGGAATACTGTGATGTTTGACGTAGTGCAACGAGGCTCCTAAATATCACTATCAACAAACTTTACAAATGAAGTATCAGTTCATGTATAATTTGTTGTTTTCTGAACAAAGGCACCATTAAATCACGGCTTAAATGACGCTTTTGCGTAATGATCTAAGAGACCGTGCATGCCCATCAATAAATATCGCCATTTTAAGTCTTATTGTTATGTACATATTCTGTATAATCGAAACATTTGTGATAAAAATATGGAAAAGCCTGTTATACATACACATTCGAAAATACAAACACTATAATGTACCAATGTTTCGAAAATTCTTCTTACAAATATTTTCATTGTAAACACGATGAACAAAGAAGGGATAATCTTACGACGGAAATGTATCTTCAAACGTTTCTGACTTAAGTTGTTTATGTTCAGATGGACAACAGGACCATTAGTTTAGACATGAATTTCACAAATTTAAATCAAATTCAGAAAGCAGTTACATGAAAAAAAAATACATGTATTATACCTAGGCGTCTGCGATTCGCTCTAAACCGGCCGGAGCTTGACGACCTCCACGCCATGCTCCGGACGAGCTCCAGTGTTGCCAGGTCAATGACTTATTTCTGCAGACTAAACAAAGAAAGGAATGCATTAGACGTCATATTGTTAAATTTAAGTATTTGCATGGGAATTATATTTTGCATGGCGTTGGCTTGTAAACTTTCGTCCTATTATCGAAAAATTGACAGAAGTTGGAAGCGCACCAAGGACCTCTTTATATATTATGGAGGATGACACCATGTATCTGGACTAATAAGGATGGTTGTAGCAATAGTTGTAGTAGCAGTAATAGTAATACTAATATGGTACCAAGCCAGAAATTAAAACCATAGGCAAAACGTTTGGAAGATTATTGTCAGTGAAAGCGGTTGCCAGTGTTTGTGGCATGTTTGACAACACTTGATAATCACAGCTCCCCCTCCTTTCCGAACCAAAAAGTGATAGGTGTACCGTGCACTCGCAGTTAGTTATGCATAGCCGACTAGTACTGTGTAGTAATATAATATTATATACTACTACTAGTAATAATAATAATAATAATACATTCATAGGTGGTTTGTCAAACACCTGCTGCTTCAAGTTTCCAGGCAGAATTGACCCTGAACACAGGCTACATTTCCCTGAAATGCTGGTAGCCAGCTACATAATGGTAAGATATTACCCACAGTCACAGTCTTAATGAACCTGAAGACACCTTAACCTTCATCATCCTAAAGGGAAAAGGGTCCCAATGCATAATGTGTTCGCAGTTTTATGTAATTCCAAAAACAGGATTCTTAAACCACCATATCAATCTAAAATCCTGCTATAGGTTCAGAAGATTATGGGAGTTTTACTTCAAATTGAATTGTATACTTTTGGAGGGTAATTGTGGTTATAATTTCTTGGATGGTCATAATTGGTTTATAAATATCTCCAACCTGCCTTTGTTTTTGGTTTTCTCCAAAAGTTTGAATGAGGCAGATATGCACAAAGTTCAAATATCCTCATTTGTTTCATGAACGCTTTTATAAAAACTGCACCCCTCTGGCCTCCTTATTTGGTACAGTAATGACAGCTGTAACATACATTACATTCGTGTGCTCTGCTTTTCCAATGTAGTACCAGTCTTCAAAAATGCAGTTTGGTGTAGAATGACCTTCAAGCAAGGACTAGCACACAATTGCACATTGCATTCTGGGCATTATCCTTGTTGTTGCTTTATTTTTAGTGGAACACAAACAACTTTAATTCACTTTCCTTCTAAGATACTGTCTTCCACATCATGTGGTCAGAGATCAAGGTGCCTTCCCCTTTTGTAGTAGGTTCCTGACCAATGCAAGTCTGAACTGTTGGCGTGATCATTTTGAGGAAGAAAAAGAACTAAGGATGACAAAAGTGTCATAAAGTCATGATTTTCAAGTGTCTTGGTGATATGAAAATATATAAATCCAAGTATATGACAGAATATGTTTTATTGCATTGTGTTTCTGTGAAAGGCCACACAGGTGTTCTTGTGTCAACCAGTGACCTTCCAATGTGTCAGTTTTAGTTTCCTCCTGCTCTCATTGCATTCAAAGTAGAAACATGGACCAACAAGAAAATCCAACCATTCAAGGAGCATAAACAAAGTGAGTAAAGAAACAGGACACCACACTTATGTACAGTCTGCTACAAATTTATTAACAGCATATATAGTAGCATATTTCCCAAATGAATAATTGTGGGAACAAAAAGTGACAATGAATAAGCTTATAAAAGGGTTGTAAACTAAGATGTGTAACAATAAGTGAATTGTTTCAAGACTTCAAGACAGGTAGCTCGTTTCATTCTTAATGGCATAAAGAGCTGTCCCTGTCCAGGCAATGAAGGCATATGTGGGGGGGGGGGGGGGGGTTGGGTTAATTTTCCACCTTTGGACCAAAAAGGGGGGGAAGGTGTAATGGGTGTTTGGAAGAATTTAAGAAAAAGGAAAAAAAAGGCCCCCAAACAAAAAAAAAC
>Ga0136643_10013054_pt1 | contig 12407 bp, 8 predicted proteins | sample TergutLab28metaG_FD_96883 | JGI IMG/M metagenome (GOLD analysis project Ga0136643, IMG submission 96883) | Labiotermes labralis P1 segment gut microbial communities from Petit-Saut dam, French Guiana - Lab288 P1 (version 3) (version 3) | ecosystem: Host-associated > Arthropoda: Insects >...
CGTTAAGTCGTCAGTGTGTCTTACTTAATCTGCTGGCTTCTGGTACGTTAATTCTTCAGTGTGTCTCACTTGATGTATTGGCTTATAGTACGTTAAGGCTTCAGTGTGTCTCACTTGATCTACCGGCTGTGACGTGTCGTTGTGTGTAATCTAGAAACCTCTAGAATGAGGAGGCCATGGCCCGCGTTGGGCCGCAGCGCCACAGGAAAAAAAACCACAATGTAAGGTGTAATGCAGCGATACATAAGGATATGCATATACACAACTCTGTGGTAGAGGAGAGGGAATATCTTTTGAGTTCTCAGATTGGTGACTGTGACAACAGCTTTCTTGTGAGAATGGATATCATGTAGTTCGACAAACACCAGCTTTTCATGGGAAACGTTCGGAGAAAGAACATCCATAAATGGAGGCATCATGGCAACAGATCCCTCCAAAATATCAGGACATACCTATATAACTAGACGGTGTCATATCCCAGGAGCCAACAGACAGGCAATGAGTGTATAAAGTAAATTTAAGTCGATTTTGTGTAACCATTGTTGCAGTAAAAAGAGTAAGAATTACATTCTGAGAGGTTTGTAGCCTTAAATATCCAGCGTACAAGGCGAAGGCGCCATATTGTCATCGGTGGTCTGCCCGCCTATACAATATTTTTCCACGTTATTCCATAAACGGCACGATTTTCGAAAAAAAAAGTTTATTGAACACAAAATGTGTGTTTTGATTTCCTTACAATTTCTGCCTGAAGCATTGCTCATTCTAAGAATAACTGAATGAGATATGATCAAAAACGCATATCGGTCTTCATGTAAAGTACTCGTTATTATTGTCAGATTTTAATAAGACGTGAATTTTCTCAACAGATTTTCGAAAAATACATAAATATAAAATTGAATGAAAATCTGTCCAGTGGGAACCGAGTTATTCCATGTGGACAGAAGCACAAACTGACGGACGGACAGATAAACAAACACATGCGAGTGACTGCAGCAAAGATTTTCAGTATGGTCTGCTAGTGCAGTAAAATGCTAGAAAAGACACAACATATCAGTCTCAAATTTTCTGGATAATTGGCATGAGTTTTTGTTTGTTTGTTTGTTTCCTTGCTTGTTTTTGTCATTCACGCTCTAGACAGTTTTTTTTTAAATTTTGATTAAATCTGAAATTGTAATACATTATCGAGGAAATAAAAATTGACCAAAAAATAATAGTCGTTTTTCGCAATTTTGCCTGCGCGCCTGAAATGAACAACCAGGTTATTTGTGTTCGTGTTGCTTATGTCTATATTGTAAGGGATCTGAAAGGATATGCGTTCAGCGACTACTCCGAACAGTCTGAGTATTTCTAACACTGCAGCCAACTAACTGCCGAAGGAACAGCCGAATAACATTAACACATAACGAAACAGCACCACTTGCTATCATCAGAACATTATTCTCCGCCCCAACTCTCTCTGTCTGTTTGTCTGTCTGTCTGTCTCTGTTATGAACAGCGACGTATAATCGATAACACAACTTTGGGATACCTAATACAATGTTGACTCTATCCGCTTCTTGGTCCGGGTGGTGCAAAAATATAAAAAATTGTGTGGCATTGTCTACATAATGTGCAGGGCAGCTAACTGCAAGCATAAACTTCACAATTTGTCTTCGATGAAAAAGTACAAATTTTGTTAGGCGCTTTCCCATAGTTGTACAAAGAGCTAATTACTTTCGTCATGTCCCTCTGTCCTTCTAGCCGCATTTACTGGTGCTGCTCCCACCGGTTGCATATCCGTAAAATTTGATATTTGTGTGAAAATCAAGAGAATCAAAATTTATTCAAAATCAGGCCAACAATGTCGGGCACTTGACATGACGATCTAGGTAATTTATATTTGTGCCGACGGGAGTAAATCACCATGAAGCTGTATATTCGCATGAAATAGTATCAAGCCTTTAGGATATTCGGTGAGGTATAAACATTACGCGAACGCGTCACGATGGTAGGTTATACGCACATTGTCTGTCTTCTTTTTATATTTCTCCAGTTTCAGTGACGCTGCCAGACCGTAACACTTGGCCCTCCATTAGTTCCCTTCATTTCTTTCAGAGGATAAAAGAATGTTAACATTACTAGCGAAGCCGGTTGAAATTCAACGGGGCAGTTCTTGTTTCGGAACGTCACAATCAGTGTAGTTACACTTGCGTTTACTCTGAACGAAGTTAAAGTGCGAAATATCTCTCTGTAGCTGATCTGGCAGCACGAATATCCTCGTTTCGTCACTGTCTGTATTCAGGGTAGGTGCTCACCTATTCATCTATATAATCCACCTAACATAAGCGTGCTGGAGAGCGATGATAGTCTCCCCATTCAACTACAAGCTATGTGCTGCTAGTACAAATTACTGCACTCTTTTTAACACCAACCGCTTTTGGTCTCAAGAAAGGAAAGGCTTGCGCATGCGTGTTTGCAGCGACTTGTGACGTGATTGAGCTGAGACCTGTTGCTTCGTTGTGACAGCCAGAGAACTGAGTACATTACTTAAGGACTGTCAGTATCAGGGAAGGTTTATTCCTCTATTCCGTGACATGGCAACACCGTAATCGGCAATCAACGGGCCACAGTTCGCAGTTGTCATTTACCCACGGATAAAAATATATGACACATAAATAAGACCTCTTTTTGCACTGTTTGTAGTCGAGTCATCAGCATCACGCCAAGTCGTGATGTGACCATTTGGCAGCAAGCGAACGATTCCAAAGAAACCGTGGAGACCTGCGGGAGAAGACAATTGGTTACCGCGTGGTCCCAAATTTATTTGGAAACAGTCCTAACGGCAAATAATGACAGGATTATTAACTGGTTTTCTACAGAAACCTTGTGGAATCAAGTATTTCATTAACAGACAAATATTTTTTTTGAGACAGCAATTAATGGGGAATCTTCAGGCGGTTAAACTTGACCTTCGCCAACCCAGCCTCCACTTTTACTACCGTCGTCCTCGCGACAAGCTCTAACACCGGAGCGGTCCAACCTTTCGCAAACTACGAGTCCGATCGCAGTATTACGCCACCTGTGCGCGCGGGAAGCTTGCCCACGTCCTGCAGTAGGAGACGAGGGTTGTCACACCGCCGGCAGATGGAAAATGCGCCCGCAGCAGAGAAGATTCCATTTAACTCCTCTTCTGACATGCATCTCCATATACCGAGCTCCATTTCACGTCCTTGACTATGAATGGCTATGTTTTCCTACCTGAAATAGCACCAAATTTGCAGTGCGATCGGTTTGTAAATGTTATTATTCGTTTGCTAGCAGCCAACACAGGAAGGGGTGTAGACAAGTAAACTTTCTGCAGAAGAGTCAACGTAGAGGGACTGAAATTCGTTCTTTTCACAGTGCCATAACATTACGATTGGACTCTAAATTTCAACGACCCATCATCGACGGTAATTGTGCAGTGGCATATATTCCAGCTTCGAACTTTAGAATTGTTGGTTCGTATCAAATATGTGACATCACATATCCGTATTTTAGTCGCTTTCGTCAGTCTAAGTATGAAAAACACTGTAATCCGTTAGGTGGCTCCATTCTATTTTATCGTTCTTAACTTACAAGTGATATGTACTACGTAATTTGGTACTATCTATCCACCGGAGCTGCTAACTCATCGTTTAATAAACAACCGGCCTTGAAACAAGTAAAGTTTAACTTCCAGGTACTTATGAAGATTACTATCTTGCCAGATGTGACGCCGTGCAGTCTGGAAGAAGTGTGCCGACTTTCCAGTAGAGTCTGCTGCACCTGTTATTAATATTCAGACTGGACAGATGTTCTGATTAAATTCTGTTATCTGTCTATCCCACTTAGAGTTAATTTCTGACTCAAAAAGAATATTTCAGATTGACATAACTCTTTTTTCTTGTGTTGCCAGTATGGAACATTAAACAGGCGACATATTTCGGTATTTTCATTTTAAGTCACTTTCAGGTCCGGCTCACAAGCATTTATCGTGTATGGCAACTCGAAATCTTCAAATTTTGCAGAAGTTGTGGTAAATGCAGACTCCTTTAACCGCATTGTTAATAATTACACAATTTTGCCTATTTTAAGTGTTAATAACAAATCCCAAACGAGAGGTGTAATTATGTCTTACATGGTACGTACCATCATCTTCTTAAAAAGTATGATTGCAGTTCAACAATATAGAAAAGAATCTGAGCAAAATGATGAAAATATTATTTGAAACAACGCAAACTGAAAACAGCTAAGTTTTCAGCATCTGCACTTCATTTTTCAGATTATTGTTTTCCTCGTCATTTTAACTATTTATTTTGTGAAATCACCAACACAAAGCACAAATGTCCATATCAAAGATGAAATTTTAGAGTCTGTAGTCTCGTATATTAAGGCACTTTCGCTACAAAATTGTGTGTGCATTTTACATCACAGGGTCCGAACATCAGGGCAAAGCCAGTAGTAACTTCCCTGGTTTCATCATGACCACAAATTAACATAAAAATAATCCATGGATCTCTTGATAATGTGGGTACACTTGTATACACTTCACTGTTCTTCAAACCTTACTTGTAAGAAGGTTTTCCATTCCCTTAACAAAATAAAATTCTATTCAGGAAGGAATTTTAAGAGCAGATTGAAGTCAGGGATTGCTTGCTATCATTCGGTGCAGGATATTTTGTCTTCCAGTTAACTATTCAAAAACTTTAAAGATTAAGATATACAGAACTATAATTTTGCCTGTTGTTTTGTATGGGTGCGAAACTTGATCGCTCACATTGAGGGAGGAAAGTAAGCTGAGGATGTATGAGAATAGGATGTTGAGCAGAATATTTGAGCCTAAGAGGGACGAGGCAATAAGGGAGTGGAGAAAACTACGTAATGTAGAACTTAATGATCTGTACTCCTCACCCAACATTGTTCGGGTGATAAAATCGAAAAAATGAGATAGACAGTGCATGTAGCACGTATGGGGGAGAGACGAGATGTATACAGGTTGTTGGTGGGAAAATCTGCGGGAAACGTCCACTTGGAAGACCCAGGCGTAGGTGGGAGAATAATATAAAGATGGATCTTCAGAAAGTGGGATGTGGGGTTATGGACTGGATCGAGCCGGTTCAGGATAGGGACAGGTGGCGGACACTTGTGAATGTGGTAATGAACCTTCAGGTTACAAGAAATTCGGGGAATTTCTTGACTAGTTGAGAACCGGTTAGGTTTTCAAGAAGGACTCTGCATCATGGAGTAAGTAAGAAAAGTAAGCAAGTAAGTAAGGAGAGGTTAAAATGTTTCTCTTCTTCACAGCACTTGTACCAGTTTTGTGGTTCCAGCAACCAGAGGATAAGGATAGCTCTTTTCCAGGGGTAAAGCAACTGGAGCATGAAGCTAACCGTTGACCTCCTACTAGTGCCGAGAATAAGAAATTGTGGGGTTATGCCTCCACGCCCACATACGTAGACTCATCGTAATATGGGGAGTCGGGAAGCTCAGTTCACACAGGGACTAGGTTATATGCTGGGCAATACATAAATTGTGGTTAGATTTCGAACAGGGGCAAAGGATTCCTAGAATAAAGCGGTTGGCGATTGAAGGTGACCACTCACCTCCAACTGATGTAAAGATCAATAATACTATGTAATTCGATAGTAAAGATAAAGCTACCCTTTTACAGACCTGGTGAGGTCTCCAGTAGGTTCAAATTCCCAGAATTTCTAGACAACTAACACTTGAATGTGGCAATGTGGTCAGCCCTACTCACTGGAAACCTTTACCCCAAGAATATATCCCTGATATTCATTTCTGCTACAGGTTGAGTCGATCCCAGGGCCATAATGGGGCCGGAAGGATTAAGTTAATGAAAAATCGCAATGACCCCTCGGGAAGTGAACCCGCTACCTGCAGGTTTGTAGCGCCATAAACAACTGCGCTACCGAGTACCGCAATATGAAAAGTAGTGAAAATAATTGAATAGATGTTCAAGGTACTTTGACGTAAGTTTTAGCATGTAATATGTGCATGTGGAAGACAGAAGCTACGGTACGGGGGCCTGCAGCCACAGATAGAGACATCCCCAACTCACATCGCAGAGACCGCGGCAGAGCCGTTCTGGGTTTAAACCCCAGCCATCCATTCTACCAAGTCTCTCTTCACCCTCCTCCCACCCCAGCACAAAGGAGGCTCTTATTATTTGTACAGCTCATTTGTTGATTTTTCTAAGGTGAGTGGACAACACGCTGATACAGCGACAGCGATGTCTGACTGACGAAGAGAAACTTAACACCCTGTTGTTGCCACCACACATACACAGTAGACATGCCTACGACAACTTCAAGGACCTCAACTGAGACGCGAAATCCGTTAGCGCAAGACCACGAGCAGTATGGCTTCTCGTTCACATGGCCCAGAAACTACAGTCACATGCATTAGTGGCTAAACCGGGTGTCTGTGGCTCAAACAGTATGCAGACCACAAGGATGGTCTGTATCAAACTTAAGGCGGACCACTCATCATATTAAGCATGAAGGTAGCTAATTGTATTTAAATCAAACACACAGGTAAGAATGTGTCATACTTAAAGAACAAAATGAAATCATTGTAGGCCAATATTTATGGTGTTTAAACTTTACTGAACTGATGTGTTTGCTGTTGTATGGTGTACGTTACCATGTAGGGACAGCAAAAGTTTTGAGCCCTTCGGTTCGTCAGGAAATATATAATAATAATAATAATAATTATTATTATTATTATTATTTATTGCAATTGGGTTGTTACTCGGTGGCAGTGGTTATTGTACATGTAAACAAAACATGAAATTGGTTACTACTAGATTTAAGTCAGGAGGGCTACATGAGAAGCATGTAGTGGCAACTTGGAATCTTGGGAACCATCTCAGCATTTGCTTATAGGCACAGGGAAACCAAGAAAAACCTGTGTCGAGATGAAGTCAAAAAATTTTTGAAAGCTCAGCCGATCATACTGTTACTGGGAAAATGTCAGTAAGCCGTCCGTATAGCATGAAATGGAGGGGCCAGAGCCTGAAGGCCCTGGGCTAAGAAGACCAAGGGAATTAAAATGCAAATTTCTGTCATTAGTTGGCTTTTCTTATTTAGGTTGCTTGGTTTAGTCACAGTCGTCCATGCGTTTCCTATTCTGGTTGCGCCTGCACTATTCTTTCCGGGGAAAAGCCATAATGACACGTCTGAACCCCCTGTCTGAGATTTATATTACAGCTCTGCTGACAGTGTTCTGAACGTCTGCAGACCAAACCAGTCGAAACTGAGGATGCTGCAGTATTTTTATACAGAAATGCGTGGCCTCTATCGGCTTTCACCTCGGGAGAGAAGCAGCTGAAGGCCAAAAATTCAACAAACCTTTCAGATTTTCTGAAAGTTGATAGTAGCCTTAATTACATTCAACCTTTTTAAATGTCGAAAAGTGGGTGGAGAAGATCTCTAGAACGTTACAAAACAATGAAGAAGAAGTTTATTGGTTGCTGCATAACCTTTAACGCTATTGGTTAAGCCTGAGTCAATGTCACACCTCATTATTTCGAGAGGACGAGGGGAGCAGATGAAGACACGTTTTACATAGGATCTTCGTGTGTATCCTCTTTTCGCTTTTCTTTATCTAAGTTACGTAATGCGTTATTTTTCACACGCCAATAATTTCTAGGAACGGAAAGTGAAAGTTTCAAATGACGTAAGAGTCAACCCAGTCCCGTTGTAGGTTAAGCATGCCCGCACAATTTCTCCTGTTACTTGATCTTTCCGAGTGATGCCTTAGGTGGCAGCACTTTGCCTTACGTTACGTCGAAAGACTTCGCTTAATGATCCTTGAATTGCGCTAATTGGTACATGAATTAAAAACTCACTTTGTGTAATGTACTATTGCTCTTGTAAGTAAGGTCTATGAATATATATTAAAATGGGTGTTAAAAAGATAGGAGTGGAAGTTGTTGAACAGGTTATTATGTAAGTTTGTGTCTTCTCGGATGTAACACAGTGTCGATGGGTTAGAGGTTCCAGTCCGTAAATAACTTACCTTGCTCAGCACGTAGAAAATGGCTGGCTGTTGTGAGCACGACAGTGGATTTTGAGATACGGTAAAACGCGGACATTTTCCTCACAGTCCGAAGACCTACTAGCATATCAAGGAAAGTCCTGCTGTATGCACTTGCGTAGGTGGTTACTTCCTACTACGAGCTGATACATTTTTAAATGTGGTGTTATAAACATATTCCTCACGTGACCTAATTGTATTATGCAGTGTGATCCATCGAGGTTTGTTAGAGCATACCAATGCTTCGATGAAGTCTGCTGCCTCCATATTCACGGCGAAAGGGACGTATTCTTTTGAGAGTGGAGTTTCTCACAAGGGTCTTACTAAGGATTCAGGTAGTTTGGAAAATGGCACTGTGTCGTTGTGTGAAAGAGTGACTAAATAAAATGAAAAGGCCCCGTGGTACAACAGTGAGGCTTCTGTTTGTGTAAGATCGGGAAACATGTCTTGTAACGTTCTGCTAAGAAAGGTTATGATATAATTCCTCTTTATCAAATTTAAGACTGCAAAAACGGCCTAAATTGGGTGGGCCACTTCTCACTGACACTTCTGCTACGATGATTTGGTTTATATTAAGGCGTTATATACGAAGCAAAGAAAGATATTTTTATGTGCAGTCACGTCGGTCCTTCTGTCGCCTAGCGTGAGATACGAAATCGTTTATTGCATTGCATGAAATGTGCTACAAAGATTCTTTAGAAAGAGATGTCGTGTTTCGTAAAAGTCAGCTTAATAAGAGCCTTTCCTATTTTGCCTAGTTGAGGGTGTGAATGATTTTCTACCCGTACATTAAAAATTTAATTTGCGGTTTCGATGAATTTATTAGTAGAATTGTTACAGCGTTTGATCCAACAAACTGCGCGATGAATAATAAATAATCTTTTGTCACTTATGGCCCTGCTACATATTTCGACCATTGCAAGGGCAGGGAGGTATAAACAAATACGGGAAATTGCGTCAAGGATATGCCTATATAGGAGACCAGGTCTGTAAAGAAGATTTTTGAAGGAAAATTAGAAGGAAGAAGAGGTAGAGGACGACCCAGACTCAGGTGGATAAACGATGTGGAAGATGATTTAAGGAAGTTCGGTGTGAAACTATGGAGAACGAAAGCATTGAATAGAAGAGGAATGGGCATCAATTATAAGGGAAGCCAAAGCCAAACTGAAAGGACCGTAGCGCTATAGGAAGAAGAAGAAGATATGCCTATATAGAGTTAAAATACAATATTGTTAATTATAAATACTCAAATGTTTATCCGCAAAAGTTGGCACTAACTTCACCGACCGGCGGCGGCCGCTCTGTCGGTATAGTTCGCGTGCGGACTAAGGCCACGGAGTTTAGTTTTTAGTTAGTTTAGCAATGGCCGCGCGGTCTAAGGCGTAGGTCTGCGGCCGATCGCCTGCTGAGACTGTAGGTTCAAATCCCACCGGGAGCATGGATGTTTGTCTGTTAAGAGTGTAATGTGTTGACAGGTAGAGGTCTCTGTGACGGGCTGATCACTCATCCAGAGTAGTCCTACTGACTGTGATGCATCGTTGTATGTGATCTAAAAACCTCGTGAATGAGGGGGCCCTGGCCCACTGGGGGCTGTTGCGCCACAAGAAGAAGAAAAAAATATATATTTAAAACTTAAATCACCTAATAAACATTCAAATATTTTAGTAACTGTAAGTGACAATACGGTATTTTAGATCTACACCGCACGTCTTTAACTAAATTTGCTGTATTTGTGTGCCTTTGTATGTATCTTCCCTGTAGAGGTCGAAATAAGTAAAGGAACAAAAGTGACAAATAATTATTTATTCTTGATTATGCAATTTTTGGATTAAACACTGTAAAATTATTTTATTGCAAGGAACATAGATTGCAATCAATATGAGCAGAAGTTGTCTCCTCGTGCTATTGCATAATTTTGAGTAACGTTACAATTAGAGAAGAAGATTGATGTCTTACATAAAATAATTCCTTATTTTTTACCTCTTTCTTAGCCATGGGTAGAATTCGTTACAAGAGAAGCCCACAGAAATTCGCTAAATAATTGTGAATTTCGAAAGTCGTGGCAGTGAAAGCCATTCTTCACTTAGTGGGGCAAGTAAATTTTATCTTCCACATGTATTGACCGTTCGGTGAAATTCGATGTGTGACGTCTGCTAATGACGTCGAGCATTTGAGAGTTCCTTCAAAATCGGCGTAGTGAAGGATGTAAATTAAGTTTCATTTCGGCGTTAACCGTGAGACGGTAGGAATTTTAAAAATAAAGAACTTCTTGGTTCAGTCTGCATACTGTGTCACTCACGGCGTGATTCTTTCTCTTTTTAGGAGGGTTCGTGAAAATGTGAAAAGGGACTTCTAACCTAGTCCTGTCTCAGTCCGTCCGCCAAAGGGTCTGTCCGTCCATCTGTCTACAAGAAACAGTTCGGCTCCCACTGCCCGGATTTTAATGAAACTTGATATTTGAACGTCTTTCGAAATTATGTCAATAAAATTTATTTTTATTTAAGTCTGACCAGAATAACTATTACTTTACTTGAAGACCAATGTACATTTATGATAAGATTTCACTGGATATTCTTAGAATGAGAAATTCTTCAGACAAAAGTTGTAGAGAAAATCAAAGCACACATTTTATGATCAAAATTTTCTTTCTCGAAAATCGTGCCGTTTATGATATGTTAAAAATACGGAACGGCCAGACAGGCAACAGATGGCAATATAATAGGGCGCAGAAAAGATGCGATTTAATACTTGTTTAATACTTATTGCTTTTCCACGAAAAAAAGTGGTTACGCGAACGCGCCTCGATATTATTTTGTACGTGCTTGACATGTCTTGATATGTAATTGGAAAGAATGGCTGCTACGAAATGGCGGAAAGGCGAAGAACACATATATATATATATATATTTATTTATTTATTTATATAGGTAAAATGACAGTCGGTTTTTGCTGATTAAAAACTACCACTATTTGGTACTCTTCAAGAAGACAGCTTCAGTTTTATATCAAGCCAGTGTAATATTAAACCAATCCTAAGTTTTCCTGTCCCGAGTCCTTTGCAGGTATGAGGAACAGGTGTTAGCTGGCTGCTGAGTGAAGTGTAGGATTGTTCCATAAAATCCTCCTTTAGTAAACTCTATATGCACCGGAGTAATGCTCAAAACCATTTCATCGACTTCCTTCTTTTGTGAGTCATCTGGTTTTATATTCCAGATCTCATGCTGCAACCCTGTAATTCTTCCTGTGAATCCTGTTGCAGTTATTCGAACGTGGTGATTAGGGTGTGTTATGTGCTTAGTATGTTGTGTGGCACTGACTCGCCGTGTACCAGCAGAAAGACAATGCCTTCCGATCTCGCTGTTTTTACCATCGCGCTGTTACACAACACACAGCAAAATGATCACAATATCCTGCTACAAACTTCGGTCTAGTTGCTTGAAGAATTACGTGGATTCTGTCTTAACGTTACGCTAAACAAACGGCAATTATCTGGCACCATGAACTCATCAATAAGTAACCAAAACTGACGTGAAGGTAACAGTTTACTTGGGCAGAATGAGGAGTTAATGGCTATCACAAGGGTTAACATCTACATACGGCCAAAAGTGTGCAAAATCAAGGGAAGGAATGTGTTCAGCAAATGAACATGAGTGTGAGACAGCCTAGTCAGCGGACTGATTGGGCTGCAAGATGGAAAATCCGGAGTTTGATTTAAGGCAGGGACAAGAGATATATTTTTCTCCAAAGTGGCGGTTTGTTCAGTATGGTCAATATTGCGCCACCATGCTACTGAAATGGAAGAAATTGCTCCATTTCTACATTAAAAAAGAGAGGTAACATATGACTTTTCTTATTTAAATGATTTGTTGTGTATGAATTGTAAAGCAGGTCTTCTAAATGTAGATAGGCGGAGTATTTCCGGCCAATACTTTTGCTGCCTCCAGCGCGCTCGCGCGTCTGTGTGTGAAAGACAGACAGAGAGAGCAATATTACTTCACAACAGAGTCCATTTAAGCTCCTCCCCTCAACAACAAAGCATTCGGCCGATAGCACCCGCAGACATCATTTAGTTTGTGTAACAAGCGAGAATGAGAAATGAGACTACATTGAAACACTGCTAGGTCTGGCGGGGCGCTTTTCACATTACTCACTCCATGGTGCAGAGTCCTTGAAAAGCTAACTGGTTTGCAGCTAGTCAAGAAATTCCCCTCATTTCACGGAACCCGAAGGTTCATTACCGCACTCACAAGCGTCCGCCACCTGTCCCTAATTTGGGCCAGCCCAATCCACTCCATATACCCACATCCCACCTCCTGGAGATCCATCCTAATATTATCCACCCATCTACGC
>Ga0136643_10013057_pt1 | contig 12406 bp, 8 predicted proteins | sample TergutLab28metaG_FD_96883 | JGI IMG/M metagenome (GOLD analysis project Ga0136643, IMG submission 96883) | Labiotermes labralis P1 segment gut microbial communities from Petit-Saut dam, French Guiana - Lab288 P1 (version 3) (version 3) | ecosystem: Host-associated > Arthropoda: Insects >...
ACCATCTGAAAGCATTCGCTTACCACACGCTACTCGAAGTGCTTGATGTTTTCAGTCTGTGTGCGGTAGTAGGACAGGTTGACGCTCCTACCAATAGGAGTCCAGTAGTCCAACCTAGAGTCAGCAGTCCCCGCACCGCGCCAGACACTCCCCGTCGCAGGGATCATCTCGTGGTCTGTGGACTCTAGAATGTCGGTTCAGCTGTCAACGGGGCTTCAAAGACTCTTCTGTTATTGCGTTCTACATTGCTGTTTCAACGCTAGCGTTTGTATATAGAAGTGAATGCTGATAAAACTAAAACATGGTCATGTCTCGAGATCAGAATGCATGACGAAGTCACAGTATGAAGACTGATAATAGTTCCTTTGAAAGGGTGGAAGAGTTCAAATATTTGGGAACAACCTTAACAAATCAAAATTCTATTCAGGAAGAAATTAAGAGCCGATTGAAGTCAGGGAATGCTTGCTATCTATCATTCGGTGCAGAATTTTTGTCTTCCAGGCTGCTATCCAAAAATTTAAAGATTAAAATACACAGAACTGTAATTTTACCTGTTGTTTTGTAGGGGGTGTGAAACGTAGGCTGAGGGTTTTAAGAATAGGGTGTTGAGGAGAATATTTGGGCCTAAGAGGGACAAGGTAACAGGTAATGGAGAAAACTACATAATGAGGAGTTTAATGATCTGTACTATTCATCCTACGTTGTTCGGGTGATCAAGCCGAGAAGAATGAGATGGGTGGGGCATGTAGCACCTATGGGGGAGGGGCATGTAGCACGTATGGGGTAGAGTAGAGGTATATACAGGGTTTTAGTGGGGAAACCTGAGGGAAAGGGACCACTTGGAATACCCAGGTATAGGTGGGAGGATATTATTAAGATGGATCTTTAGGAAGTGGGATGTAAGGGCAGGACTGGATCTATCTGGCTCAGGATAGGGACAGGTGGCAGGCATTTGTGAATGCGGTAATGAACCTTCAGGTTCCGTAAAATGCGGGGAATTTCTTGACTAGCTGCAAGCCAGTTAGCTTCTCAAGAAGGACTCTGCACCATGGAGTAAGTAAGTAAGTAAGTAAGTACGTGTTTGTATAGAAGGGTGATTCTGAAGGATGTATGTGTGTGTGTATGTCATAAAGTATGGGAGGAGGCGGTGTTATGGAATTTCTTCTGGAGAGAATGAGGAAAATCATGGAATACAGTAGTCACAATAGATGGTGCCCAACCAAATTTTGGAGCTGGTACTTCCAAAAGGGTAAGCTAAAATGTGCATTTTTGTCCTAATATCAAATTTTGTTGAGGGATAAGAATGCCTGGGAGTGGGGGGGGGCAGAGTCCACTTAGCAGACCATCTTAAAGGTAGAGGGGGAGATAATATTGAAAAAGTCCTAAGATAAATACGTAAGGGTGTAAACTAGGTTCATTTGGCTCGGGATAGGATCATGTGTGAAGCCCTTACGAATAAAGTGATTCGAAGTCCTTAAATGCGGGGAATCCTTTGACCAGCTGAGTATCAACTTTAAAAGAATCCCGCACTATAGAGTTCGCAGCCATGGCATGTATAGATAAAACTGACCCTGTAAAAACGAAGGATCGGGTCAAACTAACTGCCATTCTGCAACCAAATATCTCAAACAACACTGTGGCGACATTTTTCGCAGCTAATTGTCTCTTGCGAGAAGAGACAATTAGCTTCGTCACGCCTGTTCGTTTGTTCGTCCGTCTGGTTCGCCCACATGGAACAACTCGGCTTCCACTGGACGGATTTTTACGAAATTTGACATTTGAGAATTTTCCGAAAATCTGTCGAGAACAGCCAAGTTTGATGAAAATCTGACAAGAATAACGGTTACTTTACATGAAAACGTATGCACATACATACCTCGCTGCATTGTTTTTAGAATGAGAAAAGTTTCAGAGAAAATCAAAACGTACGTTTTATATTCATCATTTTTCCCGAAAATCGTTCCGTTTATGAGATATTGTAGATAACTATGGTAAACCGGACAGGCCACAGATGACATTGTAATAAGGCATATGCGCTTTGCTTACTGGAAAACTAAGGCTACAGACACTCAGAGTACGTAATAAACTTTGCTTCCACGGCTTCAAATTACTTTATACGTACATTGTCTGTCTTGCTGGTTTATACGGCAACCAAATATTATGCGTCTCTTATCATCTTATAATCATACCTCGCAAGCAAAAGTGGGGAATTCGTAGTGTTCCTTTCGCCACGGGATTTTTTGAGGAAGAAACAGGCACTAAGAAAGCAGAATTTGTTTGAATAGGGACCTATAGCAGCAGTCAAAATAGGAAACAAAAAACGAAGCACTTAAAAACTGATTTAGGCATGCGGCAGTGTTTGGTTTTATCTCCCCGAACTTTTAATATACAAGGACCAACTAATTAAACAATGGAAAGAAGAAAAAAACCAATCGGAATACTGGCTTAGGCAATAAAGAAACAGGACCCATCTGAACACGTTACAGTTTACAGTTACAATAAAATACGCAATCCCAACTTTTTGCAAAATGTATTTTATTAATTATTGCTCCGACATTTTGCGGCCTCAGTTCTTGGTCATCTTCAGGGAGCTTTTTTTTTGTGTGCAGCTGACTTTCCAACTTATTTGGTAGAAGTTTTACATACACGATTAAAATTATGATTAAAATTGAATTATTTTGTTTGTTTTTGGCGCGACAGCCTCCCCCCCCCCAGCGGAACAGGGCCTTTTCATTCACGAGGTTTCTAGGTCACAAACAACGACGCAACACAGTCGGTAGGACTCCTCTGGACGAGTGATCAGCTCGTCGCAGAAACCTCTACCTGACCACAAACAACACTCACAACAGACAGACATCCATGCCCCCGGTAGGATTCGAACCCACAATTTCAGCAGGCGAGCGGCAGTAGACCTAAGCCTTAGACCGCGCGGCCTCTGGGACCGGCAAAATTAAATTATTGAAATCCCTAATATTAGTTTATACAATATAAAATTATATTAAGTGGACACTGATGTAATTTGTTGTATCCAAACATCAGTGTTTCACATTTTTCAAATGAAACAGTCCCGGAATTAAATTTCAGCTACTTCGTGTTCCGGCTATGAATGAATACGTTGTACTAAGAGCTCCCTGAATATTGCCAAGAACTGAGACCGAAACATATCGGAGCAATAATTAATAAATAAAACATTTTGCAACAAGTTGGTTTTAAGTAGTACATACGTAATTTAGTTGCACGGTAAATGTACAATATTAAAGAAGCTGAAAACTTCTTACAGTTGGCACTCCGACAAGACTACAGAAAAGAGGCCTGTTGACTTTTAAGCAAATTTGTGCTTCGTGTGATAAACATTTCGCTCAGCACCGATCCTTCCGGTCTGAAGCATTAATTGGTGTGAGACCCATTTAAACTCCCCTCGAAATTTCTCAACGTCAGAGACCTTTCAACCACATAAATTATGGTTCACCATGGAGATATACTAACAGAAGGATATTTATGTAAATAGAAACCAGAATAGAAATGCTCCATATTCAAGCCAAAGGAGAAAGAAAAGACAATGACCATACCATTTATGAATATAAACACAAATTGTTTAAAGAATACTGTATTTTACGACAATGCCATGTAGTTCGACAGAAATTTTACAGCTTGTCGGAGGAATCCATTGCCTCCATCCTCAGAGTGCTAACTCTCACCGGCATCTTGAAAATAAAACAAGCATGTTCACTTCGACTCATCGGTAAATTTCTACCAGATTATACCGCGTCATATTCCAGAATATAGTAGGCCTACTGCCCGTAGTACAGGGCGTCAGAACCCCAAATGTCAACAACCGGTTCGTTTGAAAATCAGCCAAATATCAGAACGCATGCGTTTAATTAAAACAATAAACAGTTGGTTAAAAAATGAAGCAATAAATAGATTAGAGTCGGCCGTGTTCGCCTGTTTTCGTTGGTGTGACAATGCGACCTGGTGGCAGGTCGTGCGACTGTCAGGTGAACAAGCAGACAGTCCCGAAGCCAGCCACCCCTAACACCATGAGCTAGGTGGTCGCAATATGCAGAACCCGAGGGGTCGATCCGAGGAGCGCAGTCCGCGACCGAAATCTCGGTCCGAGCAGCCCAGAAGGGCCGTCTCCCACGACTCGTCTGTGTCGAGTAGCAGCCGGGAGGTGCGCTGTGGCTGCCAGTTCTTTCAGTCCGACAGCCTACTGCCCGAGAGGGTGAACCCGGTCGGGAGGCCGGTCAGTCGCAACAGTTTCAACATGGCTGCGTCCTTGCCACAAGTCGGGTGAGTTCAGTTGAGGGGTTGGTGACGTCTTAACCCCCACTGAAGTGCTCAGTGATACGTAGTTGTTACCCATTTCATGCTAAAAGTGATATAGTTGCCTATTTATTTGTGGCTTCTAGCAACGATCTCGGCACTGTGATTACAAGGTGTCCAACAGTAGGTTGAGTAGTGAATAATGAATTCCAGAGGATGTGAAACGAATCGTCTACGGCACAGTTTTAGGTGTCTGTCCGGTGGTACTGAAGAAACCAAGGAAAATTCCGTCATGCCAGCACCAGGTCCGAAATTTGAAACCGAGCCCTTCCGAATGCAAGGCATGAGTGCTTGTTAACCAATCGACCGCGAAAGAACAACGGGGATACCGTGATTTGGAAACTGTGTATTCGGTATGGGCGAAAATAGACTGAGCGTTACTCGGCAGTTACTTTTGCATTAGTTAGAATATATACAGCAACGTTGGGGTGCGGCAAGCAATTTACCCGTGAAAATGACCTAGCATGAAGGGGATAGATTGTTGGCCATAAAGTGTTTAGCGCCATCATTATTATCAACACAAATGGGAGGTCTTCAGTCTTCCAAAAATTATGGATGAATTTCATACAGTTATTTGATCTTTCGTGAGTTGAAATTTGGTATGGAGAGTGTACCCAAAATTTTTAGGCGTATTAATTCTGGTCTAGTAAGACAACTTTCAAATAAAATGGCCATCTGTTAATTTTTCTTTTAAAAAAAAATTTTATCCTACAAAACAATGAAGTATGAAATACAAAGTCAAATAACGTCTAAAACTTTCACTCAAAATACTTTTCGGTATAGTAAATATTTAACGAAATACAACGGGAAATAATGCATTAATGTAATAGGGCCTGTGTTCATGCGTAACGTGCTCAGTTTCGCAATGGCAGATTTGTATCTGCCATAAATGTATCTGGCCCCCATTAATGCATACAGCAATCGTTTATAAACTACCATATTTGAAAAATGTGTCGAATCTTTGTTTCCTTGGGAATGAAGAAACTGGTTGTACTGTATGAGATTCCACAGGGGTTGAGGCAACACATTTGGGACTAGCAACAGGAAATGCGTAATTTATAAAGCAGTTTCCCTCCAACTGGATATGTGAATTACGTGTCGCGGTGGTTCTAACGTAATAAAGACCCGGATTTTTTAAACGAAAATTTGGCGATTACATTTATGTCGATGGCTCGATTCCAAGACTACTGTTCTAGTGAGAACACACGTGTCAATCACCTGTGCTGCATTCTATTTTTACATTCTCCTACTTTCCCAACGAATTCAAATCACGTAAAACAATTATATTGACCAATTTTGTGTCACTGTAAAACTTTCTGTCAACTTGAGCGAGAGGTCTTCCGGACACTAGGCAGTAGCCCTGAGCAAAAGAAGTGTGCCATGATACGCCTTGGATTTGAACTACTTGTCGACAACTGATTCTCAGCTTATTTAACCCTGTTTATCAAGTATACAGGTTATATATGGTTCAATGTGGATAGCCGTGAATGAACTGGAAGCGGAAGGAAGAGTGACGAGACCACAAATCCTGTCAGAAACTGCAGGCGTCCGGGTCGCGGATCTGACTTGGAACATCCCAAATATGAAGCAGGGATGCCAACTACCCAAGCGCGATGTCCGACACATATTATCATGATGAGCAGCAGCAGCGTTATTCGTTGCGTAGCTCAGCCAGTGCGGTGACTGAAGCACGGATTTTTCCCTTCGCCGTAAATTATGTCCAGATCAAATGTGGTCCATTCAGCCTCCTACCTGGTGGGTACTGGGGCTCATGTCCGCCGGAAAAGCAGCCGGAACGTGAAAATAGCCATTCACCCCACCTGGTTTCGGTTAGAAATGAGAAACTGCAGCCCTCCATATGCCTGTGCATCTCGCCGCGCTCGTGCGACAACTTCTCTAGCAGACAAGCGATGCAGGACGTCTACATTCAGACTTGCTACGATGTAATTTCAATTCCGATGACATTCCTTGTAGATTACACTACAGGTTACGACATACTGGCAATGGAAGCCAATTGTACAGGGTCATTTGTCCGAGTTTCGTAAATTCACGTGGAACGCGGAAGAACCTAGTCAAAGTCCTGTCACCGGATGCCATCTAGCAAAGAAAAGGTGTCGTTTTCTTCCTGAGCCGTACTTCTTCGAACGTATCGGGGCTGACCTTATAAATAACGCATTAAATTAACAGCTCCGTGGCAAAGAGGCCTTCTTGAGAAGCTACGAGTCGCTCAGCCGGGTAAGGGACTCCCCACCTTTCACGTAGCCACACGCTTCGCTGCCAAGTTCACACAGCACATCACTGGCTCGTATTTATAGCCAGCTGAATCCAGTATCTAACTATTTTAAGGGTATTCTAGTAGTATCTGCGCATCTACAGTTAAATACTAAGTAATTTAATCACAGCTTAACTACATCTTTATATATTTTTATACGCCAGTTGTTACAGGAATATTATCATCGAAAGCAAAGCGAGTTTCAAACAACCACCCCCCCCCTCAGATATTTGAACTTATCACCTTTATTTTTTTTTCTGACGTTGGTGTCAACGTACACGTCTACAGAAAATTCGCGTAGCTTTATGGAATTAATACACCATCAAATCTTTTGAAACACATTTAGGTGTGGGTAAGAATGGATCACTGCTCTCACCGTAACACTGTTCTGTTTGGATAATTCATTCTCAAAAGAATAATTCCTAGAACCGGGTGGTAGATACAAGGTACACAAATAAATGTTACACAGGCAAATGAATTACAGTTCGAGCGGTTTACAGGGTAGGCTTCTCGTATCCGTGTCTGTCGGCCAGTCGCGGGTTGCAGCAGATATATTTATCTCGGTATTTACCTCCCAGCCGCCGCTATTTATACGGCAAGCAACAAGGAAAATACTGTCGCTTGGCAGAGCCCATCACTCGACCCTTACGAGGACATTACACTTCAAATAAAGCCTGAGTAAACCACACAGATATCGTACGAGACAAATTTAATGAAGACAGATTCTGTACTGGTGGGAAACACGCACTGAAACTGACAATTAAATTACATAATTGTTAATTTACAGTACCTCTTGTCTACCTAAATGGAATTTATCATAATTGCTTTTCAGAACTTTGTTCTTTCCACGCACTTGCTATGAGGTACACTGTTGTAACGGTTGTGGTAACACTGTCACGAATTGAACAAAGGCCCAGAATATCGAATTTGCGTTCAGGTGACCGTGCATCTTGATAAATTCTTACAATAAAACTAACTAGATGCACTAATTTCTCACATTTATTTTCGGAATAAAACTCTACATGTCTCGGACAGTTCCTCTGTCCATCATCAGGAGTTTTTCACTGTACACACAGCAATGGTATATGTCATACAGGTTTGCTGTGTGTACAGTGAAACACTCCTGATGATGGACAGAGGAACTGTCCGAAACATGTGGAGTTTTATTCCGAAAATAAATTTGAGAAATTAGTGCATCTAGTTGGTTTTATTATAAGAATAAGAACCCAGAATATCCTTGGACATGAACAAAACACAAATGCCTATTCCTGTCTATCAAAATATTCCTTTCACATATATCCTCAACCATGGATAACTACATCTGATTTTACTGGCGGCTGTCACATAGTACGAACTGTAATAAGAGATTCATGTATGCGTAAGCTTACTTTCTTAAAACACTAAAACAGTGCGACTGGTTACACAAATGTACAATTTCATTCATGAAATGGAAGGGGCACAGCACGGTACAGATAAGAACTGCACGCACAAATTTCGTCAGAAAACCTGCAACAAAGAGACTACTTCTGAGATTAAGGCGTAGATTAAAAGATGATATTAAATGCAGTGTTAAGGCGTGGACTGTATCGGTAACACGCTCTTGTCAACATGCCAATGAACCTTGAACTTTCAAAAAAAGTGGAAAATATCTTCACTATATGGGCTAATGTCACCCTCTCACGAAGGGCTATGCTAAACAGCCGGCATAATTGCAGTACAGTTAACATATCCAAACTATTCTTTGCTTCAAACAAAATTATATAAAAAACAGTTTAGGTGTTTTACAGTAATTACTGATCCATCTTCGAGTGTGATTGTAAGTATAACCTTACAAAATGACAACCTCTAACTATCAAATTAAACCTGGATCAAAACTAACACTGATTGAGTTGAATACTAAAGTTTCTTGCCGTCAGAACCCCAAGAAGCTAAAACTGGTGCTATTTTCCTTTGTTTATAATACGACTGGATAATTAAACACCTCCTCAATGGTATCGGCCAATCACAATACCCTTTAACAGAGAATGTTTAATTCACTGTCAAATAAATTACTATAATACACATTAAAAAATAACCAACATGTATCTGCATAACATATGAAACTAAATGATACCAATCAAATGGCGGTCATTTAATTGGAGAATTTTAATGTAAGTCACGAGATTTCACTCACAAATTAACACTGTCTCCTCTTTACAGTGACCACGAGTATGAGCCCGTAGGGGTACCGCCATCTAAGATCCAGGAGCCCCACATAACGGACGAAATGGATCTCGGAGTGGATGACGAGTTTGATGCTATTAAGCTGGCCACAAAGTCCGAGACCAGTAGTACCAGCAGCCGAGAGCGTCGGTTTCTGCGCATACCGCTGGATGACGAGCTTGTGGTCCTTCCAGGTGATGGCGAGGACGAAGATGAAGCTATGGCCATAAATTCCATGGAGGGTGACAATGGGGAAGCCAAAGAGGCAGCAGTAACAGAAGAAGCAGAAGAGAAACTGTCTGCTCAAGAATTACAGTCCCAGCTGGAAGAACGATACTTCTCAGCTACACCAACCACCACAGAGTCACGCACAGACTATGACGTGAACACCAGCCAGTTGGACTCCTCAGGTCTGGAAGACATTCCCCTCAAGCGAGACGCCAGGAAAAAGAAGCAACAAGATGCATCCCCAGAGAAGCAGTCAGAGGCACAAAGTTTTCAACACAGGCTTCGCTCACAGGCTGGGAGGATCCGCACAAAGCTACGGACCTTTTCTAAGCCTAGCATCAAACTTCCAGAGCGTCCAAAATTCAACTTGCCTGAACGTCCCAAAATTCGTCTACCAGAACGCCCGAAGTTCCATTTACCAGAACGACCCAAATTTAACCTGCCTGAACGGCCAAAGTTTTCAATGTCAGAGCGTCCAAAGTTCAATCTTCCACAGATGCCAAGCTTCAGCTTGTCCAAAGAACACAAGACTCGATCTCATCACACGAGCAGCACCAGAAGACCTCTCCGTGAGCGGTCACAGGTGTCATCAGCATCTACATCGTCAACGAAAAAGAACATTTTCGACTTTGATTTCAAATCCTACCCTCGCATCTTTGATCGTAAGTCTCGGCGTGCTGACTATGCAACTTCATCTCCAAAACCTTCGCGTGGACAGACTCCTCCTCCCCCTCATTTACCAACAAAGAAGAAGGGTCGCTGGCTACACCGGTTCACTGACTTGAAGGATAGCAATGAACCACGCCTGACTCCTACAGGTGAACCACAGAGTCGAGAAAGAGATGATCTTGAAGGTGAAGAATTCGGGGAAGATGTTGATATGGTAGAGGGCGCAGAAGGTTCTGAATCAACAACAGCGTTCAGGGATAAGGATTATGGATATGCAGTGACTATGGATGTTGTGCAGCGCCCTGCAGACACCGCAATGCAGATCCGGGCAAGCTCTAGTAGTGTTCCCGAGTCAGACCGGGAAGCACGGTCTTCGGGCAGCTCGTCTCTCCGCCACCGTGCAGGAGTCCTCGAGGAAATAGATTCAGATGAGTTCTTCCTTCGAGAGAAGGGCCTAAGTCAGGAAGATGTTGACGTGGGTCGCTATCTCACCTCCGAGATCCGTGAAGCATTCCGTGCTCCCGTCAGCGCACTTTCACAAATGGATAATATCGAATATTATGACGACGAGGAAGATATTGAAAATTTGGGTCAACAGTACCGTAGTACTCCCGAGAGGGGACCCACACGACCGGCACGAACGAGGTCATTTGGAACTCGTAAGGGACCCAGTAAAAACAAAGAACCAAGTCCAGAAGAAGAAGAGGCCTTTTTACCATTCTTCCACACTTTACCGCCTGTAAGGCCGAAAAGAAGTCGTCAACTTCATCATCAACAGGCTGAGAGCATGGAAGAGCAGTATGCGTCCAAAGAAAATGAAGGAGAAGTGTACAAACAGGAAATAAAAGTGGCAGAGACAGACGAACCAATCATCCATTCTAAGAAGGATATTCCATCTCTCACAGTTACTGATGAAGATGATGAATTCTTGCATCACTCTACAGAGGAGTTTGATGAAGACCTTGCACCTCCCCCAGAGGACCAATGGCAGACTGAGGAAGATGCAGTTCTTGAGGTTCAACCACCTAAGCCACCAAAGAGAATGCGGCGAAGCAGACAAGAGCCTGTTCAAGATACTTTCTGTAATGGGAATTACACTAAAGAGGACTGGCTGGAGAATGTAGAATCAGACATTATACTCAATGAAGAGGTGAGTGCTTTCATTTGTGACTCTTCAGAAAATTATTAAAGATGGGCAATAAGGAGGGCACCCTGATACTCTGGTTCATAACTGCACTGTAATACACTTTACCTTCAAGTCTTAATTTACACTTCTTTTATGCAAATGTGTTGTCTTTACACAACACTTCAACATATATTTTTCATATTTGTATACATAAACATACAGAAGAAATGTAGGAACACTGGTATTTCGAAATTACATGAAAAAAATACCAACATTTACAAGTCACTTTGAAGTGGAGTATTTCTCCCAGTCCATCAAATGTTCATGTTAGGAGTCTTTTAAGTAACCAAGCTATTTCGGTTCCCATGATTTTAGAAGTGCACATAGAAACACATTTTTCTAATATATCAGCCAGACAGCATACAATTAATGTGTGAAACAGTCAAGTATACAATTAATGTGTGAAACAGTCATGTTCAGAGGGAGAATATGACTTACTCAAATTAACAAAGATTCTATAATTAAATGTCTTAATTGTGATGCTAGGTCTATGTTCAGTCCTTTGAAAGCAGAGTTTAGGAATTCATATTCTATTACAACATAAGTTATGTTGTTTTCTACCACACTCACAGATTATGCTAAATGATATTAAACAGTATGTGGTCGGACAATAAAGTTCGCGAACACATTGTGGTAAAAGTGCTACATACCTCATTGCTGAATGCCACCGTAGTCACCTTCAAAGTAATCCCCTTGGGAAGCTATGCACTGATGCCAGCGCCTAGTCCACTCTTCAAAACAATTTTGGAACTGGTTTTGTGGAATGGCCTTCAGAGCTGCCATTGTATTACTCGTTATGTCATCAATGTCATCAAAATGCCTTCCTTTCAATATTTCCTTTATCTTGGAAACAGAAAAAAATCATTGGGGGCTAGATCCGGTGAATAGGCAGGGTATTCCAACACAGTTATTTGTTTAGTAGCTAAAAACTCCCTCACACACAGTGCCATGTGAGCAGGTGCATTGTCGTGATGCAAGATCCATGAGTTGTTGGCAAAACTTCGGGTTGTTTCTGTCTTTTTCACGCAGCCTTTCCAGTACTTCCAAATAGTAAACTTGGTTGGCTGTCCAGTTGGTACAAATTCATAATGAACAATCCCTCTAATATCAAAAAAAGTCAGCAACCTCTTGATTTGGACCAACAGAAATTTTTTTTTGTCGTGGGGAATTGGCAGTCCTCCATTGTGCACTTTGCTGCTTCATTTCAGGGTTGTATTGGTAGATCCATGTTTCATCACCTGTGATGACATGGCCCAAAATGTCATCTTGCCTCTCCAAAGGTCTTGGAAAATTGTGACTCTTCTTTGCTTTTGTTCTTCGGTGAGCTTCTTTGGGACCATTTTTGCACACACCTTCCTCATGTCACGATCTTCAGTTAAGATTTTCTTAACTGTTTCTCTGTCGATGTTCACTTGCTCTTCTATGCTCCTGACAGTCAGCCGACGATTTTCACGCACAATTTGACGAATTTTTGCAATGTTTTCTTCAGTTCTGCTTGTTGCTGGCCGTCCTGATCTCTCTTC
>Ga0136643_10013058_pt1 | contig 12406 bp, 7 predicted proteins | sample TergutLab28metaG_FD_96883 | JGI IMG/M metagenome (GOLD analysis project Ga0136643, IMG submission 96883) | Labiotermes labralis P1 segment gut microbial communities from Petit-Saut dam, French Guiana - Lab288 P1 (version 3) (version 3) | ecosystem: Host-associated > Arthropoda: Insects >...
TTGTTTTTGGATTTTTTTATTGGAGGGGAAGGTTGTTTTTTTTTTTTTTTTTGTGTTTTTGGGGTTCCCCCCCCCCCCCCCAGAGGACTTCCAGTTGTGTTATCAGGCTAAACGGAAACAAAATAATCTGTGATTTCCAACACAACAATATATATTTGTTTTATTTTATCTTGACAACAGATTTCAATGAATTGACCATTATCAGGCCATTTTTACAAAACTCAGAATAAGGTGCATGTAGTGCAAATAATATTTACATAACGTGAGATCACCTAAAACTTACAAATTATATTAAAATAGAATCAAATGATTGGCTGTAGCCTGTAATATATCAAGGTTGTGTATGATGTACGACTATCGCAAGCTGAAACAAAATTGAAATAAAAATATTATACATTTAAAAGCTTGGTATTACCAACTTAAATAGTGAAGCTGGTAAATGTATAATATTTTTATACTGGTGCTGATATTGTTTCTCTTTTTCTCAAGAGCTTTGTTTCTGAACACTGGGCACCTCAGAGACAATGTGAGTGGTGTGTACTATGCAGAGAACTAAAAACTGCTTTGTGGAATGCAGTGTGGAAGAAGGTAAAGGTTGTTGTTGACAAAACAGTGATTTTTGCTTCAACACAGTGAACAGCTTCATACTGCTTGAAGGGTAATGCCATTAGCAAACACTACCGGATCACCTAGAGAACACCTGTATAGTCCAGACTGTGTCACATATGTTATATGGGTGTTTTCAACCCTTAATTGTAAGTCATGTCACAAATTTGGCCCTCACAGTGAGGTGATGGAAGCCACCACTATCAACCCTAAACAGGACGCAAGAAAACAGCTACCGCATGTGTTTGAGAAGTTAGTGAAGAACTGCACAAGAACGTGCAGCCTTTGAATGGCATTGCTTACAAAGGATGCTATGTCAAGTTTTTGGGATGCCTCGGATATGGAATAGTCTGAAGAGACTCGTGTTTTGTTTTGGATTATGTATATTTGCTTCATGTTCCTGCAGGCCGTCTCTTCATTCCAAAGAGCCAAGTTTGCAGCTGATCGATATGGGACGAGGGATTGATATGACATTGTTTCCTGAAGGTACCACATTTAACACAGTGGTCACTACAAAGGACTTCCAGTGTATAGAAATGCAGACCAAACAGCCATGGACCTACCAGGTGACCACATTTTGTTAAGCCACATATACATTGATTAGGAAGGTACTTATTACCTATGATAATGCTGAATAGTATCCTTGAATTTTCTCCATCTTTCAAATAGCCTCCTCAGACCTTTCTTTCCAGGTACTATCAAGGTCTTTTCTTTCATCAACATGAAGACTGAAGTTTTGCAGTCCTAAAACAAGGGCCAAGTTTGGTTTGAAGTGTGTATTTTAAATAAACTTAGAAGTTTCTTTTTTTAAAATTTCATTCAGAAGTAGGAGAGTGATTGAATATTTTGAAATGAATTGCAACATGCGTTTAATTAGACAATGTGTTCCAATTTTAATGTAAACACAGTTAAAATTCTCCTGTCCTTTCTTAAGGGAAAAAGTGGGCTAGTGAGAACGTCTTGCTGTCTGTGAGCAAATAGGAACCTGAAGACCAAAAAGATTAACCAGGATTATGAGCACACCCAGAATTTTTATTGGGGGGGAGGGGGGGTGGCTAATCTAGTTTGATTGTAAAAATTATGTTATACTATCATGTTGTGAGTATACATGTAACCTAACCCTGCAGCCACATGTATGTATGTGTACATGTGTACATACAAGTATAACTACATGTTCTGTGGCTCGCTTATCTAAAAAAAATCACAATGTCTAATCTTTTTTTTTTTTTTTTTAATTTCATCTAAGACCAAGTTTTTTATTTAATTTTTCAAACTTCTAAAATATGAGTCATCAGCCAATTTCAATGGCTGATTGTGTTTGAAAGTTGAACCACTGAAAACGTTTAATATCATGTTTACAAAATATGTGTTTTAAAAGTTTTGTTTGGGGGGGGGGGGGGGCGGCAGGCATCCCACCAGCCCACTCCCTTGGGTGTGCCTCTGATTATGAGTAAGAGTAGTAAGAGTATGCTAATTGGAACTAGTTATATATTGAAGGAGATGGAAACCAAATCAGTAAGAAGAAAAATTGCAAAAGGTTTCAAGGTAGTATGGTGGAAGTTTTTGCACTAATGTAGTTCTCTGATAATGAACTAACCCTTTTTGATGTATATATCTTACTGCCTTATCATGACCCCTTTGAAATCCTGCCACAAAATTGCCCATTGCCTTCATTCACATTGTCTGTCTGGTAAGTGAAGATCTTTGTATATATTTCTTGGTCCCACACAATGCTCTTTGGGTTCAGTTTTTTCCCATTATTAATAGGCCCTCACCTTTTCTACCGTCCAAATTGTACATTCTGTTCTGTGACATGTAATTACGGTTCTATAGCACAGCTGTTACTTTGCTTCCTTCTGCGTGTTTGAGCACAATAATTTTAACATAGATGTGCAACTCACTGATTTTGGAATTGTAGGTGCTGCTGTACCTTTCCTTCTGACATAGATCACCCATGACTTTTACAGAATATTTTAAAAGTTTCTCACTTGAGAAATCTGCCTTCAAATGAGCTGGGGATACATTAATTAAGAAATGAGAAGTATTAAGTCATGTGTATAATTACTGTAGCAGCACCAATCCATGGCAAATAGAGAAATGTAGTCTTATTCATGCAACGTGTCTAACTGTGTGCATGGTTAAAGGTGACTGACTGCTTTTCAGATGATGAATGAGGTAAAAAATATTGTCTCTTATTTGGGTTAATGCAGCATACTACTGCAGTGCTACAGGCATGATTTTAAGCTTTCTTGGATTTCATAAATCAGTGATATTCTATGCAGTTCCGGTTCTTTCTTTCATGTTTGTCTTTGATACGATTTGGAAGTGCTCTGTGTTTCAAAATGTCGATAGATTCTTCCCTTTTCCAGGTTTTTCATCTCTTCCTGTAGGCAAACACCAGCAAAGTTATGAGAAGTCCCAATGTTCAGTTTCAATGTAGTTTTAACTTTGATATATATGTTTTGATATTACAGATAGATCTATATGGAATTGCTGGTACAATGCATTGTGTGTATTTTAACCAGTATATGAAAGTCTGTAAGGAAAGTGATGGTCGATGGTTTATACGGCAATCAATCTCAAGGTAAGAATCCATATTGCATCATAGATTTCAAATAAGTATGTGGCATGTGCAATAAATTTGAAAGTATAATTTCATTATATTCCTTGTATAGATGTGACATGTTTCTTGGTACTTTTATCGTTGTGTATGGTATTGTAAGACACAGTCACCGTAATAGTTACACACTGCAGCAAAAACATAATGAGACTGAAATAAGTGAAAACATGACAGGCTGCTGAAGATGCATTAAAGTGTGACCTTGGCAGTCCCAGTAAGATCTGACGAAGTGTTACTGCATTGTTTTGTATGGATGTACTTTGGGCATTATGTTGATTGTGCTGTCTTGAACCTGAAAGTAGAAGAGTGTATCAGCTTTCAATTTTGTGTCAACTGGCGGAATAACCCAATTGAAACATATAAAAAATGTACAGCTTACTAGGGTATGTCTTAGTCCTGAACACAGGCATTTTAGAGGTTTGAGTGTTCTGAAAAAGTAGCAAGGATGTGAAAAGTGGTCCTCCCTTAGGCACCATACACAACCCGTAACCCAGAACTGTTGGACAGTGTGCAATTTCCTTGCAAGATACAGTTCATTGACACTCAAGAGAGATGACAAGTGATCTAAATGTGAGTAAGGAATTAATAAGGTCCATAATTATCAGCCTTGGTTAAGAGAAAAATTTGTGAACAGTTTGTTCCCCATAGTTTGCATGGTTACAGCTTACTCTTGGCATGGTTTACTGGAGGTGAGCTATTAACACTGAATGTCAGTTTTACAAGTGTTGATATATTGACTCCAACTAATACCATTCAGAATATTTTACCTTGTGCAAATTCTTCAAGCTAAATGCTTCAAATATTTATTATTTTCAGAACACAATTTATTTTGTAGTTCTCACTCTGACATACACTGATTGCTGCTTGAAGGTATTAATGCTGAAATATTACAATAAAGAAAATATGTGCTCAATTATTTTGGACTTTGTGATCCATGATTCATTCTTTATTTGAATATATACGATAATTGTGCCAGCAAAAGCACACAAGTATATTGAAATTAATTTATATACACAATGAATGCCTACATGTTTTGGCCAACCATGTGGCCATCTTCAGGGATGTGAAATATAAAATTTATGTACATTGCAATTGTGAGAAATAACAGAACCAATCAAAATGTGTACAATTACAATCATAGGCACCCCTAGTTTAAATGTACATAAATATGAGTTATTGTAACAGGAGTGTGTTTATATTTGATTGGATGGTATACATAGAAGGTTTTAGTTAGTAATTCACCATCTTGTAATAATAGGAGTATGAGAGTGTGAGATATTTTATAATATATAGATAGATGTTACATAATTACAAGCTAGTGTAATAGGAAGGTATTCCGCTGACTTGTTTTGCTGTATGGGTAAGGTACGTGAATAATGGCGATGATGCCACACAAAATATGGAAATTCCACAGTATGATGAATAGCAGCAGAATGACTGGTTGTGCACTATTGGCATTAAATGAGCAACACTCACCAATTGCCATAATTTTGCATGAAAGAGAGGAGCACAAAGAACTGTGCCTGGAGGCAGAGGAAGAAATGTGTGTGCTGCTAGGTTGCCTTTCTTCCTGTGTTCTTCGCACTCTTGAAGCACTGAATCTTGTTTCTCAGTTGTCAAATTATACCATTTGGTTTGAATTATCCAGAGCTCATAATGCAAGCTGTCTAGGGCAGGAAATAAATGCGCAAGATGGCTTCAAGGCATCATTGCATTTCGGGCTACATATTTAAAATTATTACCTGTTTGTCTGGAATGTGGCCTTTTGTATATGAATGCTTGCATATAATTCTTTGATAGCTGGAGAAGTTATAACATTCAGTGCTGTGCTGCTCAGCAGAAAACTGACAAAACAGTCACCATAAATGCAGGCAGAAGGTTGACTGGAATTTCTTTGGCTGTTGTTTTAGACTTCTCCACGTGTTATCACAAATTACTCTTCTATCAGTATACAATTCTTTCATTGCAATTGCATACATCCATTAATTTCTGGCTCTTCCAGTTTTCTGTTTGTGGTTGTTTTGAAAACCATTTGATATACACTGTTTTGAATGAAACTGATTATTTCCATTGGTAAAGCATTTTCTAGGTTGGTCAGCAATTTCATGTGTATCGACACATTTATGAAGGTGTAAACCCTAACAAAAATCTTTTCATCATTTATAGCATTGTGCAGTGTAGCATTCCGAATGCAGTTCCATTCTGACATCACAGATCACAGTAGAGCATTCTGGAACTGCACATAGCAGTAATGAATTTCAGTGCTGGAAGTTACCTTAGTGACAGGGAACTTCATGATACTGTATTGTCTTCTTGAGTAAGAATAAATATACATTGAAACCTGCTTATGAAGTTTTCCCACCTCAGATGTTAGAATAATTTAATACCAAATCTTTCTCATATGGTTGATGTATAAAAGGTGCTACCAAAAAATTCGGGGAATATAAACTGCAACCAAACCACTTGTCATATGCCCTTCCGCCGCTAGATGTGGCTAGCAGTACGCTTTGTGAATCAGTGTACCAACAGTTGTCAAGCTGAGAGGACGTGTTAAGTTCAGTGCGCTTTTGTGAGGTTATGTTTTAGTGATCCAGCAATTTTTTTACAACTGATATGACAGATTTTAAGAAGCAAAGAATCTGCATCCAATTTTGTTTCAGTCTTTTAAAAAAACTGCTGCAGAAACCCACCGAATGCTACAGGAAGCCTTTGGAGATAATGCCATGAGCCAAAACAAAACTTTTATATGGTACAAACGCTTCAAGGACAGACGAATGTTCTGGACGACCGTCGACAAGCACAACACCGGCAAACATAGTAAAAGTTCATGAGGCTATCCTTGCAGATCATAGGCAAACTATCCACAATGTTTGTGAGATAGTAGGACTGTCATATGGGACCATTCAGCACGTTTTTGTGGACAAATTGAACATGAGACGCATTTCTGCGAGATTTGTGCCAAGACTGCTGAGTGACAACCAGAAGGCCCATTGCATTTCTGTCTGCGTGGAATTCAAACAACAAGCCAGAGACAACCCCATCTTTATCTCCAGTATCATAACTGTGATGAAACATGGGTGTATGGTTATGACCCTGACACTAAGCAGCAGTCCTTGCAGTGGAAGTCACCAAATTCACCACAGCCAAAAAAAGCGCTCAAGTTCGCAGCAAGGTCAAGTCCATGTTGATCGTTTTTTTCAACATCCAAGGCATTGTCCACAAGGAATTCATACTCCCTGATCAAACCATCAATGACAAGTTTTACTCTGAGGTTTTGAAGTGGCTGAGGGAGGGCATACGGCGCAAATGTCCAGACAAGTGGAAGAAAAACAATTGGTTTCTCCACCATGACAATGCGCCTGCTCACACATCACTTGTTGTTCAACATTTCCTGACTTCCAAAGACTTTACAGTGATTCCCCACCCTCCTATTCGCCTGACCTCGCCCTCTGCGAGTTTTTCCTATTCCACAAAATGAAATTATGGTTGAAAGGGCGTCATTTTGACACAACTTGAGGAAGTCCACACAGAATCGCAAGAGATTATGGACACACTCGCATTTGAGAACTTCCAGGGATGCATGAAATCATGGGAAACATGCTGGGATCACTATACATGCCCAAGGGTACTACTTCGAAGGAGGCGGTGGAAACTAGGAGTTACGGTAAGAAACTTGTTTGTGGTCAAATTCCCCGAATTTTTGGCTAGCACCTCATATGTTATAATTTTAATACCTTCTGTGCTTGAAAGGATATCCCACCCAAGGAGCACAAAAATTTCATAGTGGAATGAGTTTTTCATCCACTTGAAATTAACCACGTCTTGTGACAGTCGTAGTTTCGTATTTGTTCAGTTTGCTATCAACGCAGAATGTGTAATACTGCTGTCCTTTATAAGATCAGTCTCCCAGTCTGTTTCCACCATGGATCATAGGTAGAGATAAGAAACTCACTGTTTATCTGTCAAAGGGTGGTTGGGAAATGATGCTACATTCTGACTGCACTGCCTTCAGTTTCCACACATGCATTTCGAACAGCATAAGGCAGTGTTACAGCACCTTTGTGATCTACAGTGTGAGTAAGCAAGGGTTTAATGGGGCATGTAGTAACTGGCACTGTCTGACTTTAATCAGTAATATAGAATATTATGTGTGCAGAATTTATATACACTGTAACCGTACACTTTGGTCCTAGTGAGGAGAATGGAAGTAGTGTGTGGAAGTGAGAGGTTTATCGCGGTCGGCACCCTATGTCCAAGAGAATTTGAGACATTGGGGTCGTGAATGTCATTAAAAGGGAGATAAATCAGACTGTTGTGCTAGTGGTGGGAAGGAAATACAGATAACACAGACACAGTCAGGTGAGGTCCTGCACTCCAAACTGCGGGGTGTGCCAGTAGATTCAAGATGGTGTATTGGTGCTATTCATTAAGTATATTTGGTTATCAATTATTTGATCATTTAAGTGACATAATTTTGTTTAGAGTGTTCAGCGTTCAATTTACTGATATAAATTCATGTACAGTTACAGCTGTACATGCACCACCTAACACCTACCACGTTACATCCCCTGAGATAAGTCTTGCTCTCCACTGTTCATACTAGCCACCTGATCCTCATAACACCTGTATGCCAATATTAGAGTAAAGACCAAACCCTAAAGAAACCAGGCTGAACAAGAAGAAAATAATTTGGATCAGTTAAACGTTTTGTGTTCACTGTACCTGTGTACATGTATTTTAAGGGTGGCTGAATTCTCTGTACTTGTATGATCCACGTATGAACTTTTTTTGGGGGGAGAGGGGGGGGGGGCTTGGAAACAAGTGTTTACTCTTGTCTGAGGTACTACTTTGTGTAAAGTTTCTTAATGATATTAATGGTGAATTAAGGACACTTGAGATGTATTAACAGTCACTGACAGGTTTGTTTTAGAGGTATACATTACATTTACATTTGTTATTTGAATCTCAGTAAAGTTATACATCACAATGTTTGATTCAGGTACACCAAACGACACCTGTGGGAGCAGTTCTTCTATACTCCTCTGAATGTTGAGTCTTGTGCAAAGTTACCAGACGTGTCTGAGCTCCGACGTTCAGTTGAAGCTGAAATATTAAGTAATAAGCATTTTTCTGACTTGACTCATGTCCGAAATATTCTTGGTGGTAAATGAAATAAACTTGTTAACTGAACACTGATGATAAGGTTATAGCCCAAAGCATTTGAGGAGTTTTAACTGTGGACATATTGGAGTTTGTCAACTAAATGTTACTCTTAAGTGTGTATTCCCTCAGTGTCATATTGCTGTGGACCATCCCATACAGTCTCACTGTACCATTATCCATGAAGTACAGAGTCTGACTGGGTAGTTGCCTTTACCTCAAATTTGTTACTCAGTGGAATATTTAAAAAAATCAATACCAAGTGATACATTTTACCTCTCCCAATCTTTTCTTGTTTTAAGATGGATTTGAATACATTAAGAATTAGGCATTTTGACCATCATATCTGGTACAGCAAAAGTGGAACAAAGTTAAATTTTTTGTACCTTACATAATAAAATAATATCTTGCATGTAGGTGTTTATGACTTTTACTGTGTGTCGTAATGTTTCATATCAGTTTTTGTATGTAATTGGAACCTGAGGCGGTTATTAGTTTTCATTGTGCAGTGTGATGGTGAAGTGTTTGTTTAGAACCCATTGCATCTTTCTGTATTCACAGCAGTTGTACTTTATATTTTATCATTTTCAGTTTCCTAAATACTAAAAGGAAAACAAATAAATAGATTAGTTTTTACTGTTCCCTTGTATTTTCACTCTGAAGAACCTGCGTTAAGCAATTCAGATTATTCGCCAGTTGAATATTAATTTTGTTCATAGTCTGAATTGAAATTTTCAACCAGTGTAGAGTCATTTGGTAGTAAGTTATTTGAGAATTATCATTTCTTCATAATTAAATTTGAAAGATGTTAATTTTGTGATTAAAATTGTATTAATGCATTTTAATTAAAATATAAATAAAAGGTATGCCAAACTACTATTTTGTTTATATGCTGTATAAGTACACATTTTCCCCTGTCATATAATTGCCACTGACAGCATGTTTGAACATGTCAAACAGTGTGGCAGACCAGAGGCAGTAATGATTCCAGAATATCATAGTTATTCTTGGCCGTTCACTTACATCTCTTAACGGTGGTGACTGTTGAGGGGAAAAAATGGTCAGATACCCTTAGAAACTTGCGGCCCTCAACATCCGATTGTAGTGCTTGGAGGTTCAAACTCAAAGCAGCAACCCCATATCTACTATGTGGCTTGGGAAGTAGTAAGCAAGGATTCTTTCCAAGATAATTGCTTCCAGTGTGAAACAAGTACTAAGCCTGTGTAGTACGTCAGAGTTTCTTTTTATCATGGATGCAAATATAAATGAGACGACTGAACATACAGAAATTCAGGTGTCTCAAGTGGCCAGTCAAGAGTTACTGGTATACACGAACACAAAAATTGTTTTCAGAGAACACCGGAGAAGTAACTCATAAGCTTTCAAAAGCGTTGCCGTCGCCTGTTAGCAGGTAATATTTCACATTTTTACCACCGCGTAGTTAATAGGACGAGCCAAAAATGTCTAGTAATATTTTCAATGTGAAGGCGGGGTGCTGGAGCAGGATCAATGCCAAACTTCTTCGTAATTTTATGTTAATCTCAATATATCCAGCAACAAGTTTGCGTAATAAAATACAAGTTGTGACAAGTATCGAACTCCTAGGTTTCCATACCATAGTAATTACAGGCCCAATATAGGAGTTCCTGTGCCACCATCAGATTGGAGACCTTGACGAAGGCACCCTGAAATCTGAAAAGACAAAGCAGTTTGACCTGAAGGTAGGCCAGAAGTGAAAAGTGTGAGCAGAACCACCATTCAGGCGATGAGAGCAGTACAGGCCGTTACGTATGAGGGATCAGTAAGAATACCATTTACATTTCAACTTGTTTATAAATGGGTAGATCTTCCATGTGACGATATACCCAACTGTGACGTCATAGGGTCGGTGGTGGGGGTGCTATCCCTGGCCCCTTATTACTAACTCACAGACTCGTGAATATGCCTGCTACTAATGTACCAGGGTGCACCCGTAGCAAGGCGAAGACACTTGGTTTGTAACACCTGCAGCATCCGGACGTGGGTGCGGGCGGCGGACCTCAATTCGGGGTACGCGTAATCCATCATGGGGCGGACGAGCTGCTTATATATCAGGTCACCGTTTCTGATGGAGAGATCACTTCTCATGTTCAGGAGGGGACCCAGCATACCCATGCTCTGTGCAGTTTTCTATCTGACCTGATCGATGTGAGGTGAACCGTGTATCTAGGGTCACTCCCAGGTGACGAGTTATGTCAACCCATTCTATTGGTTCCCCGAAAAGTGTTACCGGTCGGGGCTGGATAAAACGCCGTTCGGCTCTCGCGAAGATTATCGCGGTTATTTTCGAGGCATTTATGGCGATTCTTCATTCACTCAGCCACCGTTGGAGGTCCTTAAGGTAGGATTACAGGTAGCTGACTAGCAATGTAGGCTTGCGGGACGTTGCTATGATGGCCGTGTCGTCCGCATAGAGGGCAGCTCGACGTATTGCGAGGTTGTAGGCACGTCGTTGATATACAGACTGAAAAGGACGGGAAATCAAACCACCCTGCGCCACCCCGGCCCGCATGGCACGATGAGGTGATGTGGCCGTCTGGAAGGACACTTCTTACGTCCGACTCCGAAGGTGTAATGAGATGGTTTGGACCAGGTAGACGTGAAAGTTCGGGTCGTTAGCTTGGAAAGGAGGCCTTCGATCCAAACGGTATCGAAGGCTTTGGCCACGTCGAGGAAATCCGCAGCAGTGATCCTCGTTTCGCCCAAGTTTCTTGTCATTCTTTCAACGAGGCGACCAACTACAAGGATGTGTTATTCCTGGGTCTAAACCCAAGTTGCTCGTCTCGCATCAGCCCTCGCTCGCTTACTTCATTTAGGATCCTGGTTGATAGGATCGTTTCAAATAGTTTACCAATTGTTTCCAGCAGACTAATGGACAGATAGGAGGAGGGCAGTGCCGAGTCCTTTGAGGATGGATATCACTCGGGTTTGCTTCCAGACTGCTGGAAAGTGTTGGGCACGGATGACCGAGTTGAAGATCTGGACGAGGAGACTGTCGGCTTTTTTTCTGACCTAGTTCTTATTAACAGAACGCATAGCACAACCGATTCAACAGAGTCCACGCTTTGACCAGTATAACGCACACACCGTCTGCACAAAATCCAACTCTGAAATCTGAGAAAAACATAAGAGTTTGAATTTTTCTTTCTATTTCTTTATTTATTTTTTGCCGCGTATCGCACATCCAAGAAACACTCGTCAGGAAGCCCCTCGTTTGCGCTAGTCCTGTGATATTGTAACTACCTTACTCTCTGCCCTTTCATGGCGTCCATAGCGACAATTTTGCCTACCTGTAGCAGTGTGAAGGCTGTATAAAATAATTTGTCGAATCTTATACGTGAAACCCACCAGTTTCTGCTTTATTCGGTTGGGTTCCACAGTTCAGTCTGGGTCAAGTTCAGAGGGAAACGTGTGACACAGTGACTTTGCCACTGTGTCACACCACCTGGGATTACACGCTCAGTTATTTACCAGTATATATTATTTAGTGGCAATTCGAGTGACCCACAATTTCTCAATTTATTTTCTATACAATTTCTGAATGTTGGATTGTCATACTTGGTCGTTTTTCTTTCTTCCAGGAATTCTTTATCTTCACAATCTACATCTCGTGTACCCTTGTAGGCGGAGTTCTGAGCAGAATGTGTATTGTTACCTGTGTGTATAGTATATCACTCCTCTATTTTACCTGTCAAATCGCTCACTTTATTGCAATTGCACATCACTGCCGAAAGATGGCAGTTAGGCAATGTTTGTGTTGATGTACTGGTATATCTCTTATCCGTGGTATTACATACTGCAGTATGAAATGAATTAGTAACGTAACAAGAAAGCAGGCGCAATTCTCATTTTCGGGAAGGAAGAAGGTAAGAAGTTGTGTTTTGACGTACTGTGCAGTAGATCGTGCTATTAAACATTCTACGGAAAGGAGTGTAGTGTACATGGTGTAATGACGGTTTAAGAGCATGAAGGACACAAAAA